>Ga0065714_10064582_pt1 | contig 32328 bp, 30 predicted proteins | sample MisRhiReplicate2_FD_59101 | JGI IMG/M metagenome (GOLD analysis project Ga0065714, IMG submission 59101) | Miscanthus rhizosphere microbial communities from Kellogg Biological Station, MSU, sample Rhizosphere Soil Replicate 2: eDNA_1 v2... | ecosystem: Host-associated > Plants > Roots >... | reverse complement strand
AGAAATTGCGGAGTATTTTTTGCTGTACACTCAAATGAGAATAAAAGACAGTGTATTGCTTCTTTAAGAATCTTTTATTGACTAAATTTGATTATTCATTAATTATTCGAAGAATTATGAATGGTAAATTGATTTTCCAATTCTATTTTTCAAAGTAGACATTAATTTAAACAAAATATTAATTATGGCTAAAAATATTGCAGAGCAAATTGTTGAAATGCTCGAAAACGCTAATGTCAAAAGAATATATGCCGTAACCGGCGACAGTCTTAATCATCTAAATATCGCTGTAAAGAAAAGCAGCATCGAATGGATTCATGTAAGACATGAAGAAGTCGGAGCATACGCCGCTGCCGCTGAAGCTGAACTTGATGGTTTTGCTGTTTGTGCAGGAAGCTGCGGCCCAGGTCATGTTCATTTGATTAATGGGGTTTATGAAGCGCACAGATCCCATGTTCCGATGTTGGTGATTGCATCAACAATTCCAAGCAACGAAATGGGCATGGATTATTTTCAGGAAACCAATACAATAAAACTTTTTGATGACTGCAGTTATTACAATCAGATGATTACAAGACCCGAACAGGTTCAGAGAACATTACAAACTGCAATTCAACATGCTATTTCTAAGAAAGGTGTTGCGGTGATCGGTCTTCCGGGTGATGTTTCTGAGCTTGATGCTGAAGAAACTACCACCTCAACTCAGATTTTTAAAACAAATCCAGTGATTCGTCCGTCAGATGAAGAATTAAATCAATTGGCAACTTTAATTAATGACAGCAAAAAAGTAACAATTTACTGTGGTATTGGTGCCGAAAAATCAAATGCTGAGGTTGTAGAATTAGCTAAATTTTTAAAAGCTCCTGTAGGATACTCATTCCGTGGAAAAATGGCAATACAACCAAACAATCCAAATGAAGTAGGCTTGACAGGACTTTTGGGCTTACCTTCTGCATATCACGCAATGCACGAAGCTGATCTTGTTCTTCTTCTGGGGACAGATTTTCCTTATCAGAAATTTATGCCAGTTAAAAATAAAATCATTCAGATTGATGAAAGTCCTGAAAGATTGGGAAGAAGAGCCAAATTAGAATTGGGTCTTGCGGGTGATGTGAAAGAAACAATCAAAGCTTTACTTCCATTGCTTAATGAAAAAACAGATGCAAATTTCCTCAATCAACAATTAGAATTTTATGGAAAAGTAAAAGAGCATCAGTTGACATATGTAAAAGAATTCGGAAAAGAAGATGCAATTCAGCCTGAATATGTTGCACATACTTTAGATCAGATTGCAAAAAAAGACGCAATTTTTACTGTTGATACAGGAATGTGTTGCGTTTGGGGTGCGAGATTCATTACTGGAACAGGCGAACGAAAAATGTTGGGATCTTTCAACCACGGATCTATGGCGAATGCGATGCCAATGGCAATTGGAGCATCTTTAGCCTATCCGGGAAGACAGGTGATTGCCATGTGTGGTGATGGCGGTTTGTCGATGCTTTTGGGTGACATGGCAACGATATTTCAATATAAACTTCCAATCAAACTGATTGTTTTTAATAACAGAAGTCTTGGTATGGTAAAACTTGAAATGGAAGTCGGAGGAATGCCCGATAACGAAACAGATATGATCAATCCGGATTTTGCAATGATCGCTCAGGCAATGGGCTATCCCGGAAAAAATGTTCATAAACCGGAAGAGGTTGCAGGAGCAATCACTGAATGTTTAAATCATAACGGACCTTACCTTTTAAATATTTTCACCAATCCAAATGCATTGGCACTTCCACCGAAAATTGAATTTGAGCAAGTAATCGGAATGACGAAATCTATGGCTCAACTGATGTTGGGAGGAAAAATGGAAGAAGCTTTAGATACCGTAAAAAGTAATTATAAACATATTCAGGAATTATTGTAATGGGTAGTTCTTTGAAAAAATTCTATGTCATTGCATGGGTATTCGGTCTTGTCTTTTATTTTTTAGATTACGTGATCAGAGCTGCACCCGCAGTAATGATTCCCGAATTGGTAAGTAATTTTAAAACTACCGAACTGAAACTGATCAGTATGGTAGGAATGTATTATTATACATATTCCACCTGCAGTTTGATTGCCGGAGTTGCTTTAGACAAATTCGGAGGAAAGCGCTCTCTTCTTACGGGTTGTTTGATTTTAGGAATAGGATGTTTATTATTTTTAATTTCAAGCCAGACCGCAGGGATTACCGGAAGGTTATTGCAAGGTGCAGGCTGTGCCTTTGCTTTTCCGGGCTGTGTTTATCTTGCAAGTAAAGGTTTTTCGTCAAAATCTTTGGCAACAGCAATCGGAGCAACACAATGCATCGGAATGCTGGGTGGAACTGCCGGACAATTTTTAGTAGGACCTTGGGTGGAAGAAGGAATTAACATCAACAGTTTCTGGCTTTGGTCAGGAATTGTAACGATTATTACAGCAGTTTTACTCTACTTTTTCACCCCGATAGATGATCAATCTGATGAGCCGGAAGAAAAACCGCATCAATCGGTTGGGTACTTAGAAACGTATAAAATTGTTTTTAAAAATCCTCAATCATGGCTTTGTGGAATTATTTCAGGACTTCTCTTTGCACCCACAACTATTTTTGCGATGACTTGGGCAGTTGCTTTTTTCGAGAAAGACAGGCAGTTTCTTTTTCGTGAAGCAACGATTACAAGTGCGATGGTAGCTTTTGGTTGGGCTTTTGGCTGTCCTCTTTTAGGTTTTATTACAGATAAACTGGGTCGTAGAAAACCTGTTTTAGTTGGTGGAGCAGTATTGATGATTTTAAGTTTTCTTCAGATGATTTATCTGCCAGATCTGTACACTGCGAAAATCAGTATGTTTATTTTTGGAGTAGGTTCCGGAGCGGCAATGATTCCATATTCTGTGATTAAAGAAACCAATCCCGATTATGTAAAAGGAAGTGCAACAGGAGCGATCAATTTTATTACTTTTGGGGTCACTACTTTACTGAGTCCTGTTTTCAGCAGATGGTTTGGTGAAAGTTTAGATACTGCTTCAGGAGATTTACATTTCCAACATTCGGTGTTGTTTTGGATTGCAGGAATTGGTTTGGCTGTCTTAATTTCATTCATGTTAAAAGAAACGGGAAGTAAGGCAAAAAGTAAGATTGTTACGAGTTAAAATTTATCACATAAGATTAAAGGAAGACTTCGTACTCTTGTATGAAGTTTTCTTTTTTTTCAGTATCTAATTTTTATCTTTGTTTCAGGAATTTAAAAATAAAAATTATGAAAAATTTAATTTTGTTATTAGCCTTTTTTGCTTTTAATATTTCTTTTGCGCAGGACGATCTTGAGCAGAGAGATGATTCTTTCATTGTTGAAAATAATAAAAACCTCTTGAAAATTGATATTCAGGAACCATTTCTGCAAGTAGCACTAAAAGATTGTAAAGATTTTAAAACTGCGCATTTCGAAGGAGGTGCTGCTTCTTACAAAGAACTTTTGAAAAAATATATGTTTACTTATTTAAATTCAGATTATTATACTTTGACAGGTGAATTTACCTTTACACTGACCATTGATGCCGCCGGGAAAGTAACTGATGTAGAAGGTTCGCCGAAAGTTTTAAACAGCGAGGTTTTCTTTGATGATATGCAGTATGTTGTAAGAAGAATCAAGAAAAACTGGTCTCCCGCAACTTGTAACAATCAGCCTGTAAAAACTGAAATGAAACTTAAAATGAATTTCTCTTCACTCTCAGCAGATCTTTAGCATATGAAAAAATATATTTTACTTTTATTCATGTGTGTTAGTTTTATGACATTAGCACAGGAAACACAAACTCAAAATGAAAACAAAATATCAGGTAACGCAGAATTTCCGGGCGGAGATTCTGCTTTTTCACAGGAATATCTGAAAATGATTCATGCCTATATCGACCTGGGAAAATATGCTGTTAATGGACAATTCGTTTTTATCTTTGATGTAGATAAAAACGGAAAAATAAGTAATCTTGATGTTTTGCCAAAAGTACAAAACAGCGAAATGTTTATTGAAGATATGCAGTTTGCAATCAAAAGAGTAAAGAAAAAATGGAAACCCGCAATGAAAGAAGGAAGTCCCGTTGTTTCAAAAAAAATTATCAAAATCAATTTTACTTCAGACCATTTTGATCATGATTAAAAATATGGAGACAAAATTTTAAATTGTTAGTCTTACTTACGGTAGATACACAAAGTATTCTGAGATCTTAAAGAACTCCTCCGGGACTTATAAAGAATGATTAACGAAATCGAAAATGTCAAAAAAAATGAGACCTGCGAAAATTCTTCCTGTAAAATATAGATTTAGGCTTCAATTGCGTTTTGGTAATCCGGAATAACATCCTGCCATTCTGTCACAATATTTTGTATCTTTGCAAATTCAACGAGTTTAAAAATTATCAGTTCAAATGTATTTGGAATTTAATTTTAAACCTAAAACAGACTTATCGTGCAGGAAAAATATATAGACGAGACAAAACAAGGTGAAGCTTTTGCCATCGCAGAGAAAACTGGGAATTCTAAAAAACTATTTTTAGAAAGCTATGGTTGCCAGATGAACTTCTCTGATTCTGAAATTGTTGCTTCTATTCTTAATGATCAGGGGTATAATACTACGCTGAAAGTTGAGGAAGCAGATCTGATATTATTAAATACTTGTTCTATCCGTGAAAAAGCTGAGCAAACTGTGAGAATGCGTCTTGCACAGTTTAAAAATCTTAAAAAAGAAAGACCCAACATGACGGTTGGTGTTTTGGGTTGCATGGCTGAAAGGCTTAAAACTAAATTTTTAGAGGAAGAGCAACTTGTAGATTTGGTTGTAGGTCCGGATGCATACAGAGATTTGCCAAACCTTTTGAAAGAAACTGAAGACGGAAGAGATGCTATCAATGTAATTCTTTCAAAAGAAGAAACTTATGCAGATATTAATCCTGTTCGTTTAGGTGGAAATGGTGTGACAGCTTTTGTGACAATTACAAGAGGTTGTGATAATATGTGTACATTCTGTGTAGTTCCGTTTACAAGAGGTAGAGAAAGAAGCCGTGATCCACATTCTATTTTGGAAGAATGCAAAAGTCTCTGGGAAAGTGGATATAAAGAAATTACTCTTTTAGGACAAAATGTTGATTCTTACCTTTGGTACGGAGGCGGTCCTAAAAAAGATTTTGCAAAAGCATCAGAAATGCAAAAAGCTACTGCAGTTGATTTCGCCAAACTTCTGGATTCGGTCGCAAAAGCAGTTCCTCAAATGAGAATCAGATTCTCAACATCCAATCCTCAGGATATGAGTCTGGATGTTTTCAGAACGATGGCAAAGCATGATAACATCTGCAATTACTGTCATTTGCCGGTTCAGAGTGGAAGCAACAGAATGCTTGAAGCCATGAACAGACAGCATACCCGTGAAGAATATTTAGAATTAGTTAGAAAAGCGAAAGAAATCGTTCCCGATATTTCTTTTTCTCAGGATATGATCATTGGTTTCTGCAATGAAACCGAAGAAGATCATCAAGATACATTAAGTTTGATGAGAGAAGTAGAATATGACTACGGTTATATGTTCTCGTACTCTGAAAGACCAGGAACTCCGGCTCACAAAAAAATGGAAGACAATATTCCTGCTGATGTCAAACAAAGACGTTTGGCAGAAGTTATTGCTTTACAGGGCGAGTTGTCAAGAAAAAGAATGCAAGGTTATGTTGGGCGTGTTCACAGTGTATTGATCGAAGGAATTTCAAAGAAAAACAAAAACCAATGGAAAGGCAGAAACTCTCAGAATGCAGTCTGCGTTTTTGATATGCTGGAAGGTCAGAAATTAGGTGACATTGTGGATGTTTTTGTGTTTGATAATACACAAGGCACACTTTTAGGGGAAACGGTTACAAAGTGAAATATGTCTAAAGATCTAACGAAAAAACAACTTTTAAAAAATATTTCTGCATTATGGGGAAATGCAAATACACTACTAGACCTTTTTACATTAAGTAGAATTTTATTAATATTTTAAACTCAGACAATGGAGAAACTACATAAATATTGCCTGAGTGTATTATTGGTAATAGTCTGCAGTAATATTTCAGCACATTCAAACAACGAATCTATAAAAAATGTTGACTGCAAGCAGTTTTACGAAATTTATAGTCAGTTTTTAAATTACGAGTGTGAAACTTTACAAGAATTTTGTTTAAAAGAGAAATCAACTCGCAATTTTGCAATAAATCATAAACGGAATACGGTTGATCTTATTGGAAATTCAATTTTAGAGAAACAAAACAATTCTTATCATAAAAAGTCAGGAGCCGATTTTTCTGCAAAAGAAAAGCATCATAAAATCCTGAAAAACTTCGAAAAACAAAGTAAGCAGAATGATTTTGCTGAAAACATTTATTTTAAAAGTAAAGTTGCAAAAATAAGAAACAAAGATTATTTAGATTTAAAAACGATGGCTTTAAAAAGCTACGATGAGGGCAAAACGATGAAAAACGTTTATACCTATCATTTCAACAAAATTTACAGAACACAGATCGAGGAACTGTAAATTTTTAAAATCATTAATTTTTTAATCTTTAAATCAAGAAAATGGCAGACTTACAATCTATAAAAGCACGCTTTGGAATTATCGGAAATTTTCCGGCTTTAAATCGTGCATTAGAAAAATCTATACAAGTGGCACCTACCGATATTTCCGTTTTGGTCATCGGAGAAAGTGGTGTGGGGAAGGAATTTATCCCGAAAATCATTCATTCAGAATCAAAAAGAAAACATCAGCCTTATATTGTTGTGAACTGTGGTGCAATTCCTGAGGGAACCATCGATTCCGAACTTTTCGGACACGAAAAAGGTGCTTTTACAGGCGCAACGGCAACCAGAAAAGGGTATTTTGAAGTCGCAGATGGCGGAACCATATTTTTGGATGAGGTCGGCGAATTACCTTTGCAGACCCAAGTTCGTTTACTGAGAGTTTTAGAAAGTGGTGAATTTATGAAAGTGGGTTCTTCTCAGGTTCAGAAAACCAATGTGAGAATCGTTGCAGCGACTAATGTCAATATGATGAAGGCGATTCAGGACAATAGATTCCGGGAGGATTTATTTTACCGTCTGAATACAGTACAAATTGATATGCCAGCTTTAAGAGAGCGGAAAGGTGATATTCATCTGCTTTTCAGAAAGTTTGCGATTGATTTTGCAGAAAAATATAGAATGCCGGAGTTACAGCTTGAGGCAAGCGCCGTTCATTACATCGAAAATTATGCGTTCCCCGGAAATGTGAGACAGCTTAGAAATTTGGTTGAGCAAATGACAGTTGTAGAGACCGAACGGAATGTGACGGTGGCAAAATTGGCAGAATATATTCCAATGAATTCTCATTTGCCGATGATTGTTAATAATCCGAATACGCAAAAACAAACCGATTTTGGGAACGAAAGAGAAATTATGTACAAAATTCTCTTTGATATGCGAAATGATATTAATGATTTAAAATCCTTAACTTCGGAATTGATAAAAAACAGAGGTACGGCAGATCTGAGCAATCAGGAGAAAAATCTGATCAACAGAATTTATACTCCTGAACCGCAGCAAAATACAAGCCCAAATTCACTTTTGTTTTTTGAAAATAATAATCAAAATGTTCAGAATCCGACAATTATTTCAAATTCTGATGACAATTATGAGGATTTTGAAGACATCGAAGTGGAAGAAAACAGACCGGAATCTTTATCTCTTCAGAATAATGAGAAAGATTTGATTATAAAAGCTTTAGAAAAGCATAACGGACGAAGAAACAGAGCTGCAGATGAGCTTGGAATTTCGCAAAGAACTTTATACAGAAAAATAAAACAATACAACTTAGAAGACTAAATCAACAGAATTATGAATGTAAATTTTACAGCAAAACCAATCAATTTTAAACTTGGAGATTACATGAGCAAAGGTTTTGAGCTCTTGAAAAAAGATTTCGGAAACATTTTTGTAGCATTTTTATGCTGCTTCGTTATGGCAATTATTCCATTCTGTGGAATGTTGGGTGCCGGAAATTTTTATCAGTATCTTAGAAAATTAAATAAAGGTCAACAGGCAAGTCCAGGAGATATTTTTAATTTCGAGAAATTTATGCCTTATTTTATTCTTCAGTTAATCATCATTGGGGGGATCATTGTAATTTACATTCCTTTAGCCATAATAATGATTTTAGCGGGAGCTTTAGCTGGCGAAGAGCCATCTGGATGGGTTTCAGTGATAATGGTTCCTTATATAATCCTTATGTATGCAGCGATTTTATATTTTGCGTTAAAAGGATTTTATATTCCTGCTTTGATCTCATTCAAAAATGTGACAGACATCAAAACTGCATGGAACGCTTCTAAGATCATGACACAGGGTAATTTACTGTCAATCTTTTTGTTCTCTCTAGTCGTGGGCATTCTTTCTCAGATAGGAATTATTGCGTGCGGTATCGGTTTGTTTCTTACTTTGCCATTTGTTTATACAGCCAATTATTTTGCTTACGAAGATGCTTTAACACAGGTCGAGCATGACGAGATTTCAGAAATTGGAATCAAGGAAAAATATTAAGATTAAATACTTTATAATGAGTCAGCTGAAAAACCTTTTTCTTTTAATTATTTGTGTAGGACTTTTAAATTCTTGCTACAGTTTTACAGGTTCATCATTAACCGATGAAAAAACTGTGCAGATCAACGAATTTCCGAATAATTCAGCATTGGTAAATCCTACATTATCACAGCAGTTTTCAACAGATATTCAAAACAGATTTGTTCAGCGTACCACTCTGAAAGGAACTAAACAAAATCCTGATATTCTGATCGAAGGTGAAATTACCGATTATTCAATTACTCCGACAACAATCAGTTCTACAACTCAGAATACATCGGCGGGAGTGATTCAGGATTCTCAGAACAAACTGACGATCACGGTGAAAGTACATTATGAAAACAAGCTGCATCCCGATGTGAGTTTTGACAGAACCTATAGTGATGAGGCGGTTTTCAACAGCAGTTTATCTCAAAGTCAGATCGAAACGTCTCAGGTGAAAATTGCAACCGACAGAATTATCAACAAAATTTTTAACGACATCGTAGCGAATTGGTAAGATGATGAATACTAGAGTTTTAGAATTATTAAAAAATCCGAAAAATATTCAGTCAGAAGATCTGCATCTTTTGAAAGAGGAAATTAATTCTTTCCCCTATATTCAGAATATCAGAGCTTTACATCTTTATGGTGTTCATCTCTATGATAAAGAAAACTATCAGAAAGTGCTTTCTTCCACAGCTGCGTATACTACAGATAAGAAGATTTTGTATCAGCTTATTAATGGTAAAATTCAGGTAAAACCTCAAATTATTGATCCAATTGAAAAAAATATTGGTGAAAAATCAATTGAAACCCCAGTTTCAGAAAATGAAAATGTTGTAGAGAATGAAACTCTGGTAGAAACTCAAGTAAGAAGTGAACCAAGGAGTTTGTCTGGTCATGATTATGAAGCAGTTACTGAAGGATTAATTTCTGAAACACCGGAAATAAAACATCTCATTGTCGACGGCGAAAGAAACAGGATTTTATTTGAGGGCGAAGAAAATTTCCTGAACGAAGATAATAATGATACTATCGACCTAGAATCAACTTTAGAATCGGGAGTCATTGTTACTCAGAAACCAGTTTCTAATCAAAATAATCTGACTGAAACTGATAAAGAAGAAGCGATTGTTGCTAAAGAATTGACGGGAACTTCTTCTGAAGCAGAAATTAATAATTCTCCGGCTTTAGCGGAAACACAGGTTGAAGAAATTACAGATAATTCTGAATTAAATTTAGAAGAAATTTTAACTGAATCTGATTTGGATAAAACTGAAGAAGCTGAAACTCCAAACTCTGAAGTTATTATTAATGAAGATAAAATAGATTCAGAAAAAATAAATGATGAAGCTGAAATAAGCTTTCAAAAAGTTGAGACTTTCTCTGCTGACATTGAAAATAAGGAAGAAATAACTAAATCTTCAATAGAATCTGATTTAATTAAAACAGAAAAAACCAAAGAAGTTTTAAATCCCGAACTCATTATTGAGGAACAAAAAATAGAGTCTGAGCAAGTTGCAGAAAAAATTAATGATGATTCTGAATTAAGTTTTCACGGAACAGATTCTTTCCTTCCCGAAGTGAAAATAGAATCAAACAAAACCGAAGAAAACACACAGTCTGAAACTCCAAAATCGAATGTCAACAAGCATGAAGATGAAATGCGCCGTTTGATAGAAGAGGTCGAGAAAAGGATGAGGGAAAGAAAGGAGAATGCGCCTGAAAAAGTAGAAATTAAAGAAGAGGAAATCAGTCACGATATCAGTTTTGCAGAAACTCAGGCTTTTCATGTAGGTGAAGAACAAAAAACAGCAGAAGAAGTTGTTGTAAAAGAAGCTGAGTCGATTGTTGAAGAGAAACTTGAAGAAGAAAAATCTGAGGAGAATATTGATGCTAAAGAAGATATTTCAGAACCGGAAATACCTATAAATTCTTCATGGAAACCAATGAGCTTTGAAGCAAGCCGTCCTGATTCTTTACTCAACAAACCAATTGAAGTACATCAACCAAAAGAAGAAGTTCAAAAGGTTGAAGAGACTCCAATATCTGAACCATTAGTTGAAGATACACCTGAAACTGTAGAATCTGTGGATGGTTTTCATGAGCTGGAAGAAACTAAAGCAGAAGAAACTCCCGAAAAACAAAATGGTGAAGTGCCTGTGATGAATGTTTCGTTTTTCGGATCTGATATTGCGAGCTTAGGTTTATCCTATAAATCTGACCAAAAAGAAAAAGCAGATGCCAAAGACGAAGAGGCGAAAATTGCTCAGCAAAAGATCGATGACAGCAACGTTCCCGGATTTATCAATACATGGCAAAGCTGGTTGAAAATCGATCGAGCAGAAGAAACTCCAGTTGATAAAACAGAAATTAAAAATAAAGTCATTGAGTCATTTATTGAAAATAATCCTAAAATCAGCCAGTTAAAAGATGAGGTTAATTTTGTTGTTAAAGAAAAAACAGATGATATTTCGCACTTGATGACAGAGACTTTAGCCAATTTGTATATCGAACAAAAACTATATTCAAAAGCAGTCAATGCATTTTTAGTTTTATCTAATAAATTTCCTGACAGAAAAGAATATTTTGAAACGAAAATTCAGGAAATCAAAGATAACAGAAGCAAAAATTAAACTTTGATTACATTAAAATTAAAACGGCAGAAATTCAATTTCTGCCGTTTTGTTTTTTTATAAGTTTGTAGAATTCAACTGTTTTCTTTTTCTCAATTTTTTCCAGGCTTTTCGACCGAAAACAATGACAAGAATCAAAGTTATAATTGCAAAAACTGCTGCAATAAAAGGCGCTGCCATTGCCAGAATAGACATGATTCCGGCTCCTGCTGTTTCTGTAGTTCCTACTACAGAATTTCCTAATCCGCCTGTTGTCGCTGTTGAAGCTGCACGAATCCCCGCAAACCCGGAACTGATTGTTGCTGCTGTTCCGCCACCCGCAATCAATGCCAAAGCCCATTGTGGAAATGTTCCCAACTCGGTAAACTGACTTGCAAATAATATAGATCCTGCAACTGTCGCCATCGGTATCGAAATCGTGTCTAGCAAATGATCAACAAAAGGAATATAGTAGGCTAGAATTTCTGCAATCATGGCAATTCCGGTGGTGATTAATGCAGGTAAACTCGATAGCCATTCAAAACTTTCGCTCATAGGAATCCAGTGAAAATAAGATGCTAAACTCACCGCAAACATCGGTAAAAACACTCTGAAACCTGAAGCCGCCGCTAAACCGATGCCGATGAAAGCACTCAGAACATAAGGTAAATAAGGAACTTGATCTAACATTTTATTCGTCAATTGTTTGCTTAAAGCTACAAAAAATTATAAAAGATTATTAGAATTTCTTACAAAACTTCGAAGTGGCAAAAGTTGCTTTTAAAAGTATAGTTTAATACAATTTAGATATTTTTAAGATATGTTTGTCATTCTGTAGGAATCTCAACAACGCTTATTTTAGATGCTTAGATTCCTACAGAATGACAAAGAGTCTTAAAATGAAGTTTGTACAATCAACAAAATCTATAAGCTCAAAGTTTTTTTTGAGACTGACACAATTTGATAAACTGTGCCTCAACATCCTGAAACTTCTCAGGCAATTCCGGAGAAACCCAAAACAACATCGCCGTAGTTTTTTCTCCAAAACATTCTTTAAATAATTCCTTATTCAGACGATAGCATTCTCTCAAAAGTCTTTTGATACGGTTTCTGTGAACCGCTTTTTTAAAATATCTTTTAGAAACGGAAACGCCCAGTTTGACATTATCGGTCAACAAATCCGGATGGTTTTTCAAAATGATAATTCTCAGGTTTCCACTGTTTTTCCACTTGCCTTTCTCGAAAAGCAAAGTGATTTCATCCTTTTTCTTGAGTTTTTCCGCTTTAGGATATTTAAAATTCTGCATCAGTTTTTTTCAATAATTGATTGATGACTTCCGCAGCAGCATACAATCCGAAAATCGCAGGAATAAAGCTTATTGTACCATAAAAGGATCTTTTAAAATTGCTTCCGTCAGTCATTTTAAGGCTGCTCTCGTCCTGAATTTCACTTGAAAAAACACAACGGATTCCTTTGTCAATCTTTTCTTTCTTGAGCCTTTTTCTTACCTGTTTTGCAAGATGGCATTCTGCTGTCTTGTGGATGTCTCTTACCATGACTTTCGAAGGGTCGGATTTTCCGCCTGCTCCCATTGAGCTTACAATTTTGATTTTTCTTCGCTTTGCGGCAATGATTAAGCTCACTTTTGGCGTGATGCTGTCAATACAGTCTAAAACATAATCAAATTTACCTGCGTCTAAAACTTCGGCCATTCTTTCGGGATTTAGAAATTCGTTAATTTTCACTAAATCCAGCTGAGGATTAATATCCATCAGTCTTTCAGCTACCACTTCCACTTTGTGTTTTCCTACGGTTGAATGAAGTGCAGGAAGCTGTCGGTTGATATTCGTACTATCTACGGTGTCACCGTCTACAATTGTCATTTTTCCAATTCCGGCTCTTGCCAAAAACTCGGCAGCAAAAGATCCTACACCGCCTAAACCTACTACGAGAACAGTTGCATTGTTTAGTTTTTCAATGCCTTCTTCTTTGATCAGAAGTTCCGTTCTTTCCAGCCAAAACTTATCCATTTTTTATCGTTTCTAAATTTTCTACAATCTGTTGTTGAAGTCGTTCTATTGAGATTTCTTTGATTTCTGAAACTTTCTGATACAATTCTTCAATATTAAAATCATCATTATCAGTTTCTAAAAACAGCTTATCTAAAGGAACGGTTTTCAAAGTATCCTGCAAAGATAGATGATACAAAACAGCTTTCCCAAAACTCAGATAAAAATTATTCTTCACAAGATCATCTGCAACACTTTGTTTTTTATTAAAGCCATGGATGATCATCGCCTGTGCAGATTTTTTTCTGAAAGAAATGACTTCATAAAATTTTCTTACACAATGAATGATCAAAGGTTTCTCAACTTCATTCGCTAATTGAATCTGCCTTAAAAAAACTTCTTCCTGAATTTTTATATCTACGGAAACTATGCCATCCAAACCGCATTCTCCGATGGCAAAACAATTTTTATTAATAACAGATTTTAACCATTTGAATTGATTATCAATATTTTCAGGTTGAATGTCTTGAGGATGAATTCCCGCAGAATAATAAAAATCCGGCGGATTTTTTTCAATATCTAAATTGTAAATTCCGTTGCGTATATTTTTCTTGTGATGATGAAAATCAAAAAAATCCATGATCAAAAATACAATAAATTAAAAGTTCATTGAAATTATTAAACGTTCGTTTACGAATACGTTAAAAATTTCTTAACTTTACTAAAACAACGATATATGGGAAAAAAATTCACAGACAAACAGATCCATATTTTAGATATAGCCGAAGAGTTGATTGCTAAAAAGGGATATGAAGGCACTTCGGTAAGAGATATATGTTCGAAAGCCAACATCAATGTTGCGATGATTTCCTATTATTTTGGGTCCAAAGAAAAGATGATGTCTTATCTTTATCAATATCGTGTATTAAAAACGAGAGAAAATTTTTCTGAATTTGCAGACACCATAAAAGACGGAAAACCTGAAATGCAGATGAAAGAAATGATTAAGTATATCGTTGCTCAATTATTTAAATACAATTATTTTCACGGATTTGTCACTCAGGAATTACGCCATACGGAAAATCTTAAAGATGAACTTTTAGATTTTTACCAGTTATTTGTCAAAAAATTGGATGAAGTCATCAAAAAAGGGGTGACTTCAGGAGTTTTTACCTTTACTCCAAAACCTGAAGATATTTTAACAACCATTATTGGATCTACACTTTTCGTTATCCGTAACAAAAACTTTTACGAATTATATGTTCCCCATAAAGATGACGAATCTTACGCCAAAGAAGCCGAAAGAAAAGTGAGAATGAATCTTTTAATGAATGTTTTTGCAGTTTTGGGATACGCAGCCGACTAATTTTGCGTTAAATAATCATAAAAAAAAATCTTTTAGCAAAAAAGTTATATTTTTGCAAATTAATAGGTCGGTAAAACCGAAAACTGTTGAATTTTATATGAAGAAATATATTTTAGGTATTTTTGCCATAGCTGTCATTTCGGCATGCACAAGTCAGCAAGATAAAGCGATGAAAAGCGCGGATAAAAATTTTATCCTGAAAGCTGCCAATGAAAATTTCGCTAAAAAGAAATGGAAAAATGCTTTGGCTCTTTACGACAGACTTCCGAATCTTGTTGCAGGTACAGATGATGCCCCAAACGTGGTTTTCAATTCTGCGTATGCCAATTATTATGATAAAAACTACAAACTTGCTGGTCACCAGTTCAAAAACTTTGCAGTAAGTTTTCCTCAGGATAACAGAAAAGAAGAAGCATCTTATATGTCGGCTTTATGTTACTACAACGGATCTATGGATTATAACCTAGATCAGTCAAGTACGGAGTTGGCAATCAATGAACTTCAGGATTTTTTAACTAATTATCCAAATTCTGAAAGATCAAAAAACATCAATACTTTGATTGATGAGTTGTCTTATAAATTAGAATTTAAAGCCTACGAAAATGCAAAACAGTATTTCAAAATGGCTGATTATAAATCTACAAGCGCTGCTTTTGAAAATGTTTTAGAAGATTTTCCAAGTACAAAACTACGTCCGAAGATTTATGATTATATGATGAAGTCACGTTATTTGTTGGCGCAGAATTCTGTATATGATCTTAAAGACGAACGTATAGAAAGTGCCTTGTCTTTCACAAAGCAGGTTGAAAAAGAGCTTCCGAATACGGAATATTCTAGAACAGCTGTAGATCTGAGAGAAAAACTTGAAAAAGAAAAAAAGGATTTTGTAGTTGTAAAAAAACAGACTGAAGAAAGAATTGCGGTTCTTACTGCAAGACAGAAAAAAGTAGCTGATAAATTGGCTGAGCAATCAAAAACTGAGCAGCAGATTAAAGATCAGGTGTCTAATGAAAAGCAGGCAATGCAGATTCAGAGAGATAGCGCAGCGTTGCAGACACCTCCTCCGGCGGCGACTTTCAGAATCCAAAGATAATTCGTAAATTTGCCATCTTATAAATAAATAATTTTCTGAAAATGAGTGTAAAAGATACCAAAGCAGAAGTAAATACTATTACTTACGATAAAGACAAGATTGAAGCAAACGTAGGGTCAATCTATGAAGCTATTGTTATCATGGGGAAAAGAGCTGAGCAGATCAATGCAGAAATCCGTACTGAATTACACAATAAATTAGACGAGTTTGCAGTTCACAATTCTACATTAGAAGAAGTTTTCGAAAACAGAGAACAAATTGAGATCTCTAAACATTACGAAAAGCTTCCAAAACCAACTTCTATTGCTATCCAGGAATGGCTAGACGGTGAAGTGTACTTTAGAAAGACTGAAGAGAGAAACTAATCACTCAGGTGATTTTTTATAAATGAAGGTCATAAAGAAATTATTTTCTTTATGACCTTTGCTGTTGCTACAAGTTTCCATTCTTAGAAAAAAGAAGTATTTTAGTGCTTTAAAAATAATCTACATGAATATTTCCGGGAAAAAAATTCTCATTGCCGTTTCTGGAGGAATTGCTGCCTACAAAATTCATTTTCTCATCAGAGATTTTGTGAAAAAAGGGGCAGAAGTTCAGGTCATCATGTCTCCTGATGCAGAAAATTTTGTAACGAAACTGAGTCTTTCTACTTTATCTAAAAATCCGGTTTATACAGATTTTTATGGTGATAACGGTACCTGGAACAGTCATGTAGAATTGGCACTTTGGGCAGACGTTATCATTATGGCTCCGTGCACAGCAAATACTTTAGCTAAAATGGTTCATGGGATTTGTGATAATTTAATGATTGCAACTTATATGTCTGCAAAATGTCCTGTTTTCATCGCACCTGCAATGGATTTGGATATGTATCAACATCCGTCGACAAGACAGAATTTAGAATTGGCAGAAGATTATGGGCATATTATAATTCCGGCCGAAAATGGAGAATTGGCAAGCGGATTAATCGGACAGGGAAGAATGGCAGAACCGGGAACCATTTCAAAAGCGATAGAAGATTTTTTTAGTTTAAATGAAAAGAAATCACTTCAAGGCAAAACGGTTTTAATTACAGCGGGACCAACGTATGAAGCACTTGATCCTGTAAGATTTATAGGAAATCATTCGTCAGGGAAAATGGGGTTTTCTTTAGCTGAAGAGGCGGCAAAACGTGGTGCAAAAGTGATCTTGATTTCCGGACCAAGTTCTTTGAATTCAAAACATGAAAATATTCAGCTTCACAGAGTAGTTTCTGCGAAACAAATGCTCGACAAAGTATTTGAATTCTATGACGGAATTGATATTGGAATTGCAAGTGCAGCCGTTGCTGATTATGCTCCAAAGGAAGTCGCTTCAGAAAAAATTAAAAAAAACGAAGATACTTTCACTATAGAATTGATTAAAAATCCCGATATTCTGAAAACGATGGGAGAGAAAAAAACAAATCAATTTTTAGTTGGATTTGCTCTCGAAACTCAAAACGAAGAAGAAAACGCAAAAGGAAAACTGGAGAAAAAAAATCTTGATATGATTGTTTTAAACTCACTTCGTGACGAAGGCGCAGGTTTTAAACAAGACACCAACAAAATAAAAATATTTACCAAAACGGAGAAAATAGAATTTGACCTCAAATCAAAAGAAAATGTAGCAAAAGACATTCTCGATTGCATTGAAGCTCAGATTTTAAAATAAATTTTATAAATTTCCGTTCTCAACATTTAGATCATAATGAAAAAATATACAATACTTTTATTTTTACTTCTGTTTTTCAATTTCAGTTTCTCTCAGGAGCTTTTGACGACGGTTCAGGTAAACGCTCAACAATTGGGAGGAAGTAATCAGCAAGCTTTTAAAGCTTTGGAAAAAAGTCTTAGAGATTTTGTCAACAATACAAGCTGGACGGGTAAAAAGCTTCAGAATTTTGAAAAAATAAAGTCAAATTTTGCGATTGTTTTGAGCGAACGAGATGGCAATAAATATAAGGGAAGTATTGTTATACAGGCAGTGCGCCCGGTTTTCAGCTCATCTTACGAATCTCCGCTTATCAATCTTCAGGATACAAAATTTGCTTTTGACTATGTTGAAAACGAAAATTTAATTTTTAATGAAAGACAGTTTTCAGGGAAAAATTTAATTGATGTTATCAGTTTCTATGTATACCTGATTTTGGGTTACGATGCAGACAGCTTCCAGTCTTCAGGTGGAACACAGTGGTTCAGCAAAGCCCAGCAAATTGCACAAAATTCTCAAAATCGTGGTTATGAAGGTTGGGGACAAATCAATGATCCGAGAAGCCGTTCTATTCTTATTGGTGAAATTTTAAACCCAAACATGAATCAGCTTCGTCAGACGATGTATACTTATCACCGAGCTGGTTTAGACGGGATGTTTAATCAGGATCAGACTCAGCCTAAGAAAATTATTTTTGATGCATTGATGCAGTTGAAAACTTATGAAAACTCATTTCAGCAGAATTATTTCTTCAATACATTTATCAATACAAAATATGACGAAATATTCAATATTTTTAATTCCGGAAACAACGGCGGAATTGTTTTGAATGATCTAAAACAATTGATGATTATTTTTGCACCTAAGTATACCGATACCAGATGGAATAAATGGAAGTAAAAACATCTTATTCTTGAATTCTGAATTCTAAAATTTTATATTTGCAGTAATTTAAGTAATCTGCTACTGATCATGCTTTCGAGAATATACATTAAAAATTTTGCCCTTATTGATGCACTCGATGTATCTTTAAAAAATGGTTTACAGGTAATTACCGGTGAAACGGGAGCGGGGAAATCTATTATTTTGGGTGCGCTTCGATTGATATTAGGAGAAAGAGCAGACTTAAAATCGATCTCAAAAACTGAAGAAAAGAGTATCGTTGAAACAGAATTTGACCTGAATAATCAGTTTAAAAAATTCTTTATCGAAAACGATCTCGATTACGAGCACCAAACCATTATAAGACGGGAAATTTTGCCTTCAGGAAAATCCAGAGCGTTTATAAATGATGTTCCTGTAACTTTAGATGTCCTTAAAGAACTCACTTCACAATTGATCGATATTCATTCACAGTTTGAAACGTCAAATCTTTTTACAGCAGATTATCAGTTTAAAATCATTGACGGACTTTCTGAGAATAAAAAGATCATTGAAGATTATCAACAGGATTTTTTAGAATTTCAAAGTTTAAAAACTCAGCTTAAAAAATTTCAGATACAACTTTCAGAAAATACGAAAGAAAGTGATTACAAACAGTTTCTTTTGAATGAATTGGAAGATTTAAAACTTGATGATGTAGATTATGACGAGTTGCAAAATCATCTTTCTGTGCAGGAAAATGCAGGAATGATTTCTGAAAATATTGCTCAGATTCTCTCAAGATTTCACCAGGAAGAAATCGGAATTCTTTCTTTCTTTAATGAAGCAAAAAATAAATTGTCAAAAATTGCTGAAGTTTCTCATTCTTTTTCTGAATTAGATGAAAGGCTCGAAGGTTCTTTTGTTGAGCTAAAAGATATTCTTCAGGAATTAGAAGATGAAGCTGACAAAATTGAGATCAATCCGGAAAATTTAGCGATACTTTCTGAACTGAACAATAAAATCAACGCCCTTTTCCTTAAACATAATGCTTCTGATCTTAATGAATTAAAAGAAATCAGAGATCAGTTATCAGGCGAACAAAAAGGAACAGCAGAAATTGAAGCATACATTGCCGAGATTGAAATCAATATTGCTAAAAAAGAAAAATCACTTCAGTCTTTAGCCGAAAAACTTTCAAAAAACAGAAAGAAAAGTGTTCCTGTTTTTATTAAAAAAGCGGAGGATCTGCTTAAAAAACTAGGTCTTGAAAAAGCAAAAGTAGACATCGAATTAACTGATATTCCGGAATTTAATCAATTCGGAAAAGAAAATATTCAGCTTTTATTTCAGGCGAATTCAGGTTTTCCTTTAAAACCGATTCAGACTGCCATTTCGGGTGGTGAAAGATCGCGTGTTATGTTAGCTGTAAAGAAAATCATTGCTGAAAGCGATATGCTTCCAACGCTTATTTTAGACGAGATCGACACCGGAGTTTCTGGAAAAGTTGCCGAAGAAATCGGAAACCTGATGCGAGAAATGTCTCAGGATATGCAGTTGATTGTCATTTCTCATTTAGCGCAAGTTGCTGCAAAAGGAAATGATAATTATAAAGTTGTAAAAGAAGATATTAACGGCAAAACACAGTCTACGATTATCACTTTAAGTGAAGATGAGAAACTTAACGAGATTGCACAGTTGCTTTCCGGAAGCAAGATTACGGAGGCAGCGATGGCGCAGGCGAGGGAGTTAATTGGGTGACGGATTTCTAAACACTTTGTCATTTCGAAGAAATACAGACGAGATAAATGAATTGCTTAGATTCCTTCGGAATGACAAACATTGCACTTATTTTGTTTGATCATTAATTTAGACGATTGATTTTACGTACATTTTGCTTTAAAAAAGACAACTACATTAAAATCCCACTTTCTGGATAAATCTGTAACAAATTCTGCATTATATTTACTAATGTAAAAAAGTAAACTATGTTTGTACAGTTCCTGAAATTAGAAATCAAAAGTTTTTTTCGTGGTACTTCTGTCGGAATTAATCTGGCAATGAAGATTTTCCGGTTCATCGGAATTCTTTCTTTTATAGCATATTGTATCGGAGCAGCTTTTCTGGTTTTTTACTATGTAGAAAAAAAGATGGGTGAAGACGCAATGAAAATTGTCTCGAGATTTATGATCGCTTTGTGGGCGGCAGATTTGATTTTGAAATATCTCATGCAACAGATGTCTACGCAGAATATCAAACCTTTTCTTACGCTCAACATTCCTAAGAAAACTCTGGTCAATTATATGCTGATCAAGACTTTTCTCTCACCGTTTAGCTGGATGAATTCTTTTTTCTTCGTCACATTTGCGGTGATCTGTATTTTCAATGGTCTTGAAATTTTGGGTAGTTTAAGTTGGCTGATTGCGCTTTCACTGCTGTTTTATCTTAATAATTTCATCAATATTCTTTTTAATAATAAAGAAAATATTGCCATTGCTGTAGGAATCTTGTTTGCAGCAATTGGTGGTTTGGCTTATTACGACATCATTCCGCTTTTTGATTATTCTGAAAAAATCTTTTACGCTTTTTATGATCAGCCTTATTTCACACTTCTTGCTATTGGGTTATTTGCCGGATTGTGGTGGATCTGTTTCAATCACGTAAAAAAAGAATTTTATCTTGATCAGGGATTGGAAGATAAAAAAACAATAGGGAAAACAGAAAATATTGCTTTCCTCAATAAATACGGAGCAATCGGAAGTTTCATCAACAATGATATCAAAATGATGCGCCGGAATAAAGTCACTAAAGGAATTATCATCGGAAGTTTCATGTTTATATTCTACGGATTGCTGATGTTTTCGTCAGATGTCTACAAAACACCTTACATGATGATGTTTATGGGATTGTTTGTAACGGGCGGTTTTCAGTTTTTGTTCGGGCAGAGAGTTCCCTCCTTCGACAGTTCGTATTATCCTTTAATGATGACTTTGAATGTTCCGTATAAAGAATATTTAAAAGCAAAATGGTGGCTGATGAATATTGTGACGGCAGTTTCTATTGTTGTTGCCTTATTTTATGCAATCATCAGTTGGGAAATGTATTTTACCTTTTTCGCTGCTGGTTTGTATAATATTGGTGTCAATTCTCAGTTCACTTTGTGGTCGGGAGCATTCAACAAGACGCAGATTGATCTTAATTCCAAAGAAAAAGTGATGGGACAGAAGAACAGTTTTAATTTAAAAAGTCTTTTGTTACTGATTCCAAAAATGCTTTTACCAATGGCGGTTTTTGGTATATCTAAATATTTCTTTGGAATGACAGCGGCAGTCATCAGCATTGCAGTTTTAGGACTTATAGGATTTTTATTCAGAGAAAAAATATTTGATACAATTGTAAAACAGTACAAGAGCGAAAAATACAGCACATTAGAAGCATTTAAATCTAAAAATTAATACAATGATTACTATAAATAATTTATCTAAAACATACGGAAATGCAACCGTTCTCAATATCGAAAATCTTGAAATTCCAAAAGGTGAAACGTTCGGTTTGGTCGGAAACAACGGAGCGGGAAAAACCACACTTTTCAGTTTAATGCTTGATTTGATACAACCAACAACAGGTTTTGTAAGTATCGACGGCATCAAAGTCAACGAATCTGAAACCTGGAAATCAAAAGTTGCCGCTTTTGTAGATGATACTTTTCTGATAGGATATTTGACGCCGGAAGAATATTTTTATTTCATTGGTGAACTGAGAGGGCAGAATAAAGCTTCCGTAGATGAGTTTCTGAAGCAGTTTCATGATCTTTTCAATGGTGAAATCGTCAATTCCGGAAAATACGTGAGAGATTTATCCAAAGGAAACCAGAAAAAAGTAGGAATTGTAGGTGCGATCATCGGAAATCCTGAAATCATAATTCTGGATGAGCCTTTTGCCAATCTTGATCCTTCTACACAAATCAAGCTTAAAAATTTAATTAAAGAATTATCCAAGCAAAGCGGTGTTACGTTTTTGATTTCAAGTCATGATTTGGCACATACAACCGAGGTTTGCAACCGAATCGTTGTAGTCAATAAAGGTCTTCAGGTAAAAGATATCCAGACCAATCCTGAAACATTGAGGGATCTTGAGCAGTATTTTGCAGACCAAGTCAACTCAGGAAAACAAGATGTAATTTCTGAAGAAACTTCAATTTAATTAGGAAAGGCTCAAGCCTCACAGGTTTTCAAAACCTGTGAGGCTTTTTTTACTAACTCCTAACTTTCCCTTTTTTATAAAAAATAACATTCATTTTCAGTTAGTTATGATTTTTATTTCAAAAAAAATATTTTTTGTGTAACCTTTTCAACCTTTTCTTGTCTTTATAGTAGAAACAGAATAACCATGAAGCTTTTGTTTAATAATAAAAAAGAAGATTTGCTGAGCCGTTTGAAAAAACAGGATCCGGCTGCGCAGAAAATCTTTTATGATCAGAGTGTAAAGAAATTCCTGAGTGTGGCAAAAAGCTACATCAGCGATATTTATCAGGCGGAAGATTGCGTGATCAAAGCATTCTGTAAGATTTTTAAACATATCGAAAGCTTTCGCGGTGAAGGAAATTTTGAAGGTTGGGCGAGAAAAATTGTGGTGAATGAATGCCTCAATTTTATTAAAAGCCACAAAACAGTTTTTTATCTCGACGATGTACACGCTTCTGTTCTCGAAGAAATTCATGATGAGCAAATTGTTTTTGATTTTAATGTGCAGGAACTTTTAGATCAGCTTCCGGATGCTTACAGAATGGTTTTTAACCTGTATGTAATTGAAGAATATTCGCATCAGGAAATTGCAGATACTTTGAACATTTCTACAGCAGTAAGCAAAACGCAACTCTTCAGAGCGAAAGAAAAACTGAGAAAGATCTACTTTCAACAACAAAAGAAACTGAAAAATGAACACATCTAAAAAAAATATCGAATATCAGATCAAAAAACAGATCGACGAAAGAGAAATTGCTCCTTCAAGAGATCTCTGGTCAGAAATTGAAACTCAGACTCAGATCAACAACAATTCTCAGACAAAAAAAATCAATTGGTTTTTGGTTGCAGCGTGTTTGGTTTTAACTTTAAGTTTGGGAGCTGTTTTGTTTTTTGATAAGGATTCTAAACCAAGTGTACAGGTTGCAGAAACTAATAATACAGAAGTTCTGAAAGAAAATCCTGTAAAAGCAGAAGTAATAAATTCTCCTGAAATCATTCAGCAAAATCAGGGAAAATATGTTGAACTGAAAAGTGTTCCTCCTCAATCAAAATCTGAATCGGGAACTCCGGAAATGATTGCAGAGAAAAAAGAGCTTCCGATCATTAAAGAAAATTCTAAGGAAATTGCTGCTCAAATCAGTCAAATTCCGGCAGAAAAGATTTTAGCAAAAGCAGATTCTGCAAAAGTTCAGGTGAAAAAGAAAAGATATGTTGATCCTTCAACTTTACTTTTCTCTGTAGAACATAAAGACGTCATCGAAAAAACCAAAGGTGGAAGTAACGTGGCAACCATCGATCTGAATACCAAATAAATTCAATTTAAACTAAAAAAATAATACTACTATGATTAAGAAATTTATCATCGCAGGAATGTTGTGCCTTGTTGCAACGTCAATGAATGCACAAAAAAGATTAAAACTAAACCTTCAGTCAAAAGAAGACACCGAAGTAAGCCCAATCGTAAAAGAAAAAGTGGATGAATATGCTAAAAAGATTGACACAATCATTCAGGAAGAAAAAAAGCTGATGGAAGCCGAGCTTCTGATTCTTCAGTCAAAAAATTTGGACAAAACAGAATTTGACAAACAGAAAGCAGAAGTTGCCGACCGTTATTCTGAAAAGATTGATCAGAGAATTGAAGCTTTAGGTTTTGATCTTGATATGGTGATCCAGAAACAGGTAAAATATTCTCTTTTGAATTCTGATGTGACTTCAAACGAAGAATTGAAAGCAAAGTTGCTCAAGAAATTCCGTCCAACGAAAGATATTTCCGGATACTTCACTTACGGAATTATGATGTTGACGAATGATAAGCCGGACAATGATTTAGATAAAAATTTAGGGTATGCCAATAATCTTGAATTTGGGTTGAAATTCAATTATCAGTTCAACAGAACAAGTCCGTGGGGTTTGATTTCCGGGATAGGATTTTCATGGAGAACCGTGCGTTTGGATAACAATATGCTCTTTGCCAAAGATTCTAATGCGGATGTTTATGTAGCAAATTATCAGGGAAATACTGATAAAAGTAAACTGAGAACTGGTTATGTTATCGTTCCTCTTGGATTACAATACAACTTCTCTAAACTGAAAAATGCAGGAATGGATATTCAGTACAGACCTTATTCAGACGGCTTCAGAATTGCTGCGAATATGTATGGTGGAGTAAAAATGTCTAGCAACAATATTGTAAGTGGTGATCGAGAAGATTTTAGAGACAGAGGAAATTACAAAGTAAATCCTTTTGTTTATGGTGCTCAGTTTACCGTATCTTATGATAATATCAGTCTTTTCGTTAAAAAAGATTTCAGTAATTTCTTCAAAGACTCTTATTTCCAAAACGATAAAGCACTTGTTTTCGGAATCGGAATCGGATTATAGATTTTTCATACATTCATATTAACAGGAAACAATTGATTTTATTTAAAGTCAATTGTTTTTTTTGTGTCAAAACAATTGTAGTAAACGAAGTTGTCAAATTATAAAATAAAACAGTGGATTTGGAAAATATCCATGAAGTTTGTCATCCCGGAGGGATTTAGCCACGAATCTTCTCATAATTTTTTCAAACTATATCGAGATCCCTACGTGATGACAAACTTTGGTGAATTAAATTTTAAAAAATGATTAATCATTAAATAAAAATACTCCGGAAAATTTCCCCGGAGTATTTGTAATCAATATCTAACGTTTAAAATCTAATTGTAATCTTATTTCAAGCTTCCCACCATATCTTCAGGCTTTACCCATTCGTCGAATTGTTCAGAAGTTACAAATCCAAGATTGATGGCTTCTTCTTTCAAAGTTGTTCCGTTTTTGTGAGCGGTTTTTGCAATTTTTGCTGCATTTTCATAACCGATATGTGTATTCAAAGCGGTTACCAACATCAAAGATTTATCTACCAATTCTTTGATTCTTTCAATATTAGGTTCAATTCGGACTGCACAATGATCGTTAAATGAAATACATGCATCCGCAATTAACTGTGCAGATTGTAAGAAATTGTAAACCATCACCGGTTTGAAAACATTCAGTTCATAATTTCCCTGAGTTCCCGCAAAAGAAATCGTTGTGTCATTTCCTAAAACCTGTGCACAAACCATTGTTAATGCTTCGTTCTGTGTAGGGTTTACTTTTCCAGGCATGATTGAAGAACCCGGCTCATTTTCCGGAATGTGAATTTCACCGATTCCGGAACGAGGTCCTGAAGCCAGTAATCTTATATCCTGAGCGATTTTATATAAAGAAACCGCCAATTGTTTTAATGCTCCGTGAGACTCTACGATGGCATCATGAGCAGCTAAAGCTTCAAATTTATTTTCTGCCGTAACAAAAGGAAGATTCGTGAATTTTGCAATATATTCCGCGACTTTTACGTCGTAACCTTGAGGTGTATTTAAGCCCGTCCCAACGGCCGTTCCTCCCAAAGCAAGCTCAGAAAGGTGTGGTAACGTGTTTTTTAACGCTTTAATTCCGTAATTCAACTGTGCAACATATCCTGAAAATTCCTGTCCCAATGTTAATGGTGTAGCATCCATTAAATGAGTTCTTCCGATTTTAACGATATCTTTAAAAGCTTCTGATTTTTCTTTTAATGTATCTCTTAATTTTTCAACAGCAGGAATCGTTGCTTCAACAACCTTTTTATACGCTGCGATGTGCATTGCAGTTGGATATGTGTCGTTTGATGACTGAGATTTATTCACATCATCATTCGCATGAATCTCTGATTTATCACCTAATTTTCCGCCATTATTCACGTTTGCTTTGTTTGAAATCACTTCGTTCACATTCATATTTGACTGTGTTCCTGAACCTGTCTGCCAGATCACCAGAGGAAATTGATCGTTTAATTTTCCTTCAAGAATTTCATCACAAACTTTTGCGATCATATCTCTTTTTTCAGCAGGAAGAACTCCTAAATCTGTATTGGTAAACGCTGCTGCTTTCTTTAAGTAAGCAAAAGCTTCAATAATTTCTGTTGGCATAGAACCTTCCGGACCAATTTTGAAGTTGTTTCTAGAACGTTCTGTCTGTGCACCCCAAAATTTATCTGCAGGAACCTGCACTTCGCCCATGGTGTCTTTTTCTATTCTGTAATTCATTTTTATAGTGTTAAAATTTATTTTAAAATTTAAACCACAAAAATATTCACTCTGTTTGTCATTCCGTAGGAATCTAAACGATGTATGTTAAACTATTTGCTGAGATTCCTCCGGAATGACAAACAAGACGATTATTTTTTGAGAATCTTTGTGGCTTATAAAATTAATCATTAACTCAGAATCCCGCAATTTATAACCATTATAAATACAAGGTAAAGTTGTTGATTTTGATCATGTTTTTTTGCGTAAGCCGTATTTTTGCACCGAAAATAAAAAGTAAATGGATTTTAAATATCAGGATCCGTATCCAATTTTGAAAGATGATACGGTGTATAAAAAATTGACTTCAGATTATGTGAAGGTTGAAAAGCATGGCGAAAGAGAAATTTTAACCATCGATCCGAAAGGTCTTGAGTTGTTGGCTGAAGAGGCAATGGCAGATGTTTCTTTTATGCTTCGTTCTTCCCATTTAGAAAGTCTGAAAAGAATTATTGACGACCCTGAAGCGACAGATAATGACAGATTTGTTGCTTATAATCTATTACAAAACGCTGCGGTTGCGGTTGAAGGCGCATTACCTTCTTGCCAGGATACAGGAACGGCAATCGTGATGGGTAAAAAAGGTGAAAATGTTTACACTGGCGTTGAAGACGGTGAATATTTAAGCAAGGGAATCTACAATACCTACCAAAAAAGGAATTTAAGATATTCTCAGGTTGTTCCTTTGACGATGTTTGAAGAGAAGAATTCAGGATCAAATCTTCCGGCACAGATTGATATTTATGCTAAAAAAGGGGATTACTACGAATTCTTATTCTTAACGAAAGGAGGAGGGTCTGCCAACAAGACTTTCCTATATCAAAAAACGAAATCTTTATTAAATGAAAAATCTCTTGAAGCTTTTGTGAAAGAGAGAATTTCAGATTTGGGAACTGCGGCTTGTCCGCCTTATCACTTGGCTCTGGTAATCGGTGGAACTTCTGCGGAAGCAAATTTAGCTGCGGTGAAAAAAGCATCAGCAAAATATTATGACAATCTTCCGACGGAAGGAAATGAAGCGGGTCAGGCGTTCAGAGATTTGGAGTGGGAAGCAAAAGTTCAGAAAATCTGTCAGGAAAGTGCAATCGGAGCTCAATTCGGTGGGAAATATTTAACCCATGATGTCAGAGTAATCAGACTTCCTCGTCATGCGGCTTCTTGTCCTGTAGGTATGGGAGTTTCCTGTTCTGCGGACAGAAATATTAAAGGAAAAATTACGAAAGAAGGTATTTTCTTAGAGCAATTGGAGCAAGATCCAAAGAGATTTTTACCGGCAACACCTCCACATTTGGAAGAAGCGGTTGAAATTGATCTGAATAAACCGATGCCAGAAATTTTGGCTGAGCTTTCAAAATATCCAATCAAAACAAGATTAAAATTAAACGGAACCTTAATCGTTGCAAGAGATATCGCTCACGCAAAAATCAAAGAATTGTTAGATTCAGGGCAGCCAATGCCTGAATATTTCAAAAATCACCCGATTTATTACGCGGGACCTGCAAAAACTCCGGAAGGAATGGCTTCAGGAAGTTTCGGGCCAACAACCGCAGGAAGAATGGATGTTTATGTTGACGAATTCCAAAGTCACGGCGGAAGTATGGTAATGCTGGCAAAAGGAAACAGAACAGCAGATGTTACTAATGCATGTCATAAACACGGAGGTTTCTATATCGGTTCGATTGGTGGTCCGGCTGCAATTTTAGCAAAAGATAATATTTTGTCCGTTGAGGTGGTAGATTTCCCGGAATTGGGAATGGAAGCAGTAAGAAAAATCGAGGTAAAAGATTTCCCTGCGTTTATTATTACGGACGATAAAGGAAACGATTTCTTTGCTAATCTTGCTCATTAAGGTTAAGGATATTTGATTAAGATTTAGCGTTACAATTGTAAGTCTAGGATCTAAAATCTAAAATCTAACGTCTATATGTAGTTTAAAATAAAAACAAATTGCAAAATTTAAGTTCTATATCTTTTGAAGAAAAAGAAAAAAGTCCTATTTTTGCCTAAAATCTATAAGAAAGATGATGTTATCAGCATTTTGGCCGTTTTATCAGTTCCTTTGGACAATCTACTTTGTTACAATGTTCCTAGTAGGATTCTGGTGTATTTTTATGTTTTTCGGTTTCGTTATTCCATTGTGGTTAACAGAAGGTTTGAAGGAGTATTTCGGTAAGGTAAAGCCTTTCGACCCTGAGAACATCAGAAGAAAACTGATTCACGAGCAGGAAGGTGTTGAGGTAATCTTTAACCAGCCTAAGGGTCATGGTCCTTTCTTACACGATAGCCATGGACACGATCACGGACATCATTAATTGAATGTCATCGCTTTTTCACCTTAATTCTGAAAAAGTGATATCATAGCAAAACAACATATATAAAACCACTGATTTATCGGTGGTTTTTCTGTTCTTCAGGAAAATTTGTTCTGAGCTTTTCAGGAGAAACTCCAAACTTTTTCTTGAAAGCACGGGTGAAATTTTGTACATATTCATAACCGCAGTCTATTGCGATTTCTTTGATCATTAAATCTTTATTGACGATCATTTTTTTAGCTTTCAGCATTCTCAGTTCTGAGATATAATCAATTATTGTCTTTTGATAATGAATTTTAAATTCTTTTCGGATTTTAGTTTCGTTAATTCCTAAGATTTTACTGATTTCCTCAATCTTTAAATTCCGGTGAAAATTTTCATCAACAAATTTCTTAATAATTAGAGGGGTTTTAGATAAATCTTCCGCAGTGTTTTTTTCATTAAACTGTTCGAAAATCAAAATCAATAATTTGATAATTTTTGCTTCTACAAAAAGTTTCTGCATGATTCCTTTTCTGCGGTAATTTATAATTTCCCTTAAAATCATATGCATTTCAACCGTCATATCGGGAGGAGTTTCTTTGTGAAGAAAAACAAACTGATTATCAATCATTCGCTTTAGGATTTCTTTACTTTCTCTGTTAGATTCGGCATCAATCAAATTAAAGATGTATTGATATTTTATTTGAATCTGAAGATATTTTAAAGTTTCGTCATTTGTCCACAATTCAGCCTGACATTCTTCTGTTGTGTAATACAAAATGTATTGATTTTTCTTAAATGTAAACTGGGTTTTGCAGTGGTTTGCATTCAGATGAATGTTTGGACTTAAGAGAAATAATAAATTGAAACTTGATTTTCCTTCTGAGAAATAAGATTTTACATAATTTTCAGGGCTTGAGTTCTCACGCATGATAATCTGGATATTATCAGATATAAAAACTGTTCTTTCTTTAATCGGCTGCTCCATAATAAGTTTTTACTGATTCATTATTTGACTAAGACAGGATAACAAGTAATTCGTAAATGATAAGTCAACTCAAATTACGGAATGTATTTTTGCACAAAATTAAATTAAATTTAGAATAATTAAAAATAAGATTTATCATGTTCAAAAATCTATATTGTAGAATAACAAAAATAAGCTTAGGAATATTTTCTCTTGCAGGAAGTTTATTATATGCTCAGCAGTGGCAAGATGTAGGTGCAGCAACAATTTCTGCGGGCGGAAGCAGTTTTAATAATCTGGCAATCGATGCACAGGGAAATTACTATGTTTCTTACTATGATCTTTCTGTTACAAAAGGATCAGTGCAAAAATTTAACGGAACTTCTTGGTCTTATGTTGGCGGAAGTGCGGGTATCACGACTGGTTTTGCTACTTATAATTCTTTATCAATAGCACCATCAGGAAATAATATTTATTATACAAACCAGGGAACGGGTCTCGAGGTGAGACAGTTCAATGGTACTTCATGGACACAGTTGACGAGCCCTACAACATCTGCGGTAAATTATCAGGCATCTGCAGTTTCTGCATCTAATATTTTGTTTACATATTCCACACACAATTCGGGAACGGTTCAGCGTTATGTAAATGGAGCTTGGGAACAGGTAGGAAATACGGGGTTTTCTAATGGTGCAACGTTTGCGGAGATGGTAATCGGTTCAAATAATAAAGTTTATACCTGTAATGTGGCAAATGGTGTAAAGGTATATGAAAATAATACCAACGCAACATCAACTGATAACTGGACTTTAGTTGGAGGGAGTATCGTAGATGCGGCTTCATCTTCTGAGCAGTATAATTCTGATATTGCAATTGATGCAAATAACAATTTGTATGTTGCTTATGTTTCAAACTCTTCAAGCGGACAAAAATTAAACGTGAAAAAATTCAACGGAACTTCCTGGTCACAAATTGGTGCTGCTAATTTCTCTCCCGGAAGAGTGCAGCATGTTGCTATTACAGTTACACCTTCTGGTGATCCCTACGTAATTGCAAGCCGTTGGGAAAATGATGATATGCTAAAAAACACAGCATATAAATTTGATACGGCTACTCAGGCTTGGATTACTTTTGGAGGTGCTTTTATTTCTGATGGTCAAGCTACTTACAATGATATAGCGATTGATAAGATTAACAATTATTTAGTTCTTTCTTATTCACAAGATGGGGTTAAAGTAAAGCGTATTTCGATTCCGGCAACTACCACAACACCTAGTTGTAACAATACAGATCCCGGAAATACTCCTGGAGATACAGGTTGTGTGACATTTAATTATAAAGGTCAATCAGTAACTTATACAACAGTAAGAGGAGCAGACGGAAAAATCTGGCTTCAGCAGAATTTAGGAAGTTCTCAGGTAGCAACTTCAATGGCAGACACCGATTCTTACGGAGATCTTTTCCAATGGGGAAGATGGGATGATGGTCATCAGGTGAGAACTTCTCCCACAACTACAGTTCCTTCTACAAATAATCCTGCAGGATTAAACGGAATCACTTCGTTTATCTTGGGATCTGGTCCGTCATGGTGGTCAACAAATGCTACAAGTGATTTATGGAACGGTGCAAATACATCTGCAATTACATCAGAAGTTGGAGTTGACCCTTGTAAAGCAATTGGCGCAGGTTGGAAATTACCGTCACAGGCAGATTGGGTTACGGCAGTAAGCGCTGAAGGAATGGGAAGTGCAGCAACGGCCTATTCAAGCAAGCTTAAATTACCCGCAGCAGGTTTCAGAAGCCAACTAACAGGAGGTTTTACGTATGTTGGCGAAAGAGGATATTATTGGAGTGGTGATGTTGCCAATTCGGGAGGGAAATATTTATATAACTCTACAGCTTTGTCTAATCCTAATTCCGGAGGTCCGAGAGCTCAAGGTCAATCAGTAAGATGTATCAAGGATGTAACCGGATTAAGCACATCGGATATCAGAAAAGTGACTTTGGGAGTTTACCCGAATCCGACAAACGGAATTTTGAATATCAAAACTGATTCAAATATCGAAAATGTAAATGTAACGAATGTTGTAGGGCAGAAAATCAATGTACAATTGAAAAACAATCAAATCAATATGAGTGGACTCCCAAACGGAGTTTATATCGTAGAATTGATATTAAAAGATGGTCAGAAGATTTCAAAAAAAATCATTAAAAACTAAGTAATACCAAAATCATCAATACTTAAATTTTTAATTTATTTTTACACTCAAAGCTCATGTGTTTTTGCATGGGCTTTTTTGATTTTGTATTTGTAGAATAACAAAATTTTCAAAATATGTAAATTTAATTAAGTAATTTATTATATTTTTATTAAAAATATAT
>Ga0065714_10064581_pt1 | contig 32331 bp, 34 predicted proteins | sample MisRhiReplicate2_FD_59101 | JGI IMG/M metagenome (GOLD analysis project Ga0065714, IMG submission 59101) | Miscanthus rhizosphere microbial communities from Kellogg Biological Station, MSU, sample Rhizosphere Soil Replicate 2: eDNA_1 v2... | ecosystem: Host-associated > Plants > Roots >... | reverse complement strand
GCTACAAGGCGGTGGACGACACCGTCTGGGCGCGCAAGCTGTTCGTGTTCTCGATCTTCACCATCACCGCGCTCAGCGTGATGATGTCCCTGGATTTCCAAGTGCCGAAAGAGCTGTTGCTGACCTACGCTCACTGAGTGGTACCGCAGTGAAAAAGCCCCGCCTTCGAGAGAAGCGCGGGGCTTTTTCTTGGGCGCGGGTTTAAATTCGCGGGCGTACTTCTCGTCATACCTCTCTGTACGCGCTGTGCGAATCCATCACCCGCCAACAAGGAGTAGCCACATGGTGAGCGTAAGTCGTCGGTCCCTTCTCGCCCTGGGCGCCGCCCTGCCTTTGCTGGGGCGCCTTGATTGGGCTGTTGCCAGCCCGCCGTCGAGCACGACTGACAAGGTGCTGCTCAACTACAACGAAAGCCCCTACGGACCCTCACGGGCCGCCCGTGAGGCCATGCAGCAGGGAATTGCCGCATCCGGGCGTTATCCCTACAAACACATGTACGCCCTGGCCGCGCTGTTTGCCCAGCAGCAAGGCCTGTCGGAAGAGCAGGTGGCGGTGTTTTCGGGCTCCATGGCAGCCCTGCGCTATGCCGTCCTGGCATTCACCCGCCAGACCCGAGGGCTGGTGATGGCCACACCGTCCTACGAAGTACCGCGCCAGGCGGCCGAGTCGAACAAGGCACCGGTGAAGGAAGTCAGCCTGAGCGCCGACCACGCCCACGATATTCCGGCCATGCTCGCCGCCGACCCCGAGGCCGGCATGTTGTACCTGTGCAACCCCAACAACCCCACCGGGACCATCACCCCCACCGAGGCCATCCGCCAGGCATTGGCGGAGAAACCCAAAGGCAGCGTGCTGGTGGTGGACGAGGCTTATATCGACTTCGCCGACGTGCCCAGCGTCGTCAGTTGGGTCAAGGACCACGATGACCTGCTGGTGCTGCGCACCTTCTCGAAAATCTACGGCATGGCCGGCGCCCGCCTGGGCCTGGCGATCGGTCACCCGGCGCTGCTGGAGCGGCTGGCGGTGTTCGGCGGTGATAACGTCCCGGCGGGCACCACCTTGCTCGGCGGCCTCGCCAGCCTGGAAGACGTGAAACTGCTGCCACAACGCAAGGCGCTCAACCAACAACAGCGCGATGAGACCGTGGCCTGGCTGCAAGAGCGTGGGTTCACGTGCACGGCGTCACAGGCCAACTGTTTCATGATCGACGTGAAACAACCGGCGGAGCAGGTGATCGAGGCACTGGCGGCGCAAGGCGTGATGATCGGGCGGGTGTGGAAGGACTGGCCCCAGTGGGTGCGGGTGACCGTGGGGAACAAGCGGGAGATGGCGCGGTTTCGCGAGGTGTTTGCGCAGGTTGAACGGGGCGTTTGATTCAGTACAAGCCCAATGTGGGAGCTGGCTTGCCGGCGATTCAAACGCCTCGGTGTATCAGTGATGCTGAGGTGATGCTACCGCAGGCAAGCCAGCTCCCACATTCAGGCTTGCGGTGTTTCAGGTCACTGCTGCGCGATGCTGTACCCATCGAACGCCGTCTGCTGCTGCAACGCAGTAATCACGCTCTTGCGGCTCAGCGGCTGTTCAGCACCGGAGTTATCCACAAAGCTCTCGACCTCCAGCTCGGCTTCATCGCCATCGCCCACAAAGCTGAAGCCCAGGAACTCGAACGCCTCACGATCGACGTTCAGTTTCGAGCGCGGTGTACGCAGCGGCAGGGTGACGCTGCTGCCATCCTTGCTGATCACAAACACTTCGGCTTCCTTCTTGGGCCGTGACGCCTTGCTCTTGCCGGCGCTTGGGTTGCTGATGGCCTGGTGACTCTGGTTCAGCACTTTCAACGCCAGGCCATAGACCAGCTCCTGGAACTCGGGGTCGTCCTTGAAGCTGGACAGGATGCGGCTGATCGAGAACTGGGTGCTCAGGTGTTCCAGTGCAGCGTTATCGGCAGCCTCGGCATCCTTCAATTGCTTGAGCTGGCCCATCAGGTCGTAGGCCTTGTCGTCGTCGAAGGCATCGTGGGCCTGGCGGATGGCCACTCGCAGTTCGCGGATCTGGTCGCTTTCCTTGGAGGTGTGGAAAGCGTCCAGCACCATCTCGCTGATGATCTTGGCCGCTGGCAGATGCTGTGAAAGATTGATGGCGTTTTCGTATTCGGCTTTGGCGTGCAAGGCGACTACGGATTCTTCGGTGGCGGATTTTTCGGTGTAAGAATCGGACATTGAAATTTCACTACTTCAGTAAACGAGGACAAAAAAGCGTCGGGCATTTTCAGGGGGGAGGGGGAGCAGGTCAAGGCAGCACAATGCCCTTATCCCGACGCAACGCCGTCAGCGCCCGTTGCAGCCGGACTGCCCGCCCGCAAAACAGGCCTACGGTAAAGCCTGACACGCCACCCATCGCCATCAGCATCGTCGGCGTGCCGAGCAGCAACGGATGCACCGCCTGCTGGTAGCCGAAGTAGTACTTCACCGCAAAGAACAACTGCGAGATCAGCAGGGTCTTCCAGGTGCCTGGCAACACCAGGGTTTCGCCATTGGCATCCAGCCGGGCGCCTCGCGGATTGAACAGCAGCATCCCCACCAGGCTGCCCAGCACCGCGCCGCCAACCCAGGCACTGCTCGACAAGACTGAAGGCGCCGGCGACATCAACGACCACACCACCAGCACCACCGGCAGGAGCACCAGCGAGCGGCGATTCTCGCGGCCGCCCAGGCAGGCCTTGATGCCGTAGTAGCAGATCCACAGGTAAATGGCGTAGACCCAGATGGGCGTGCCTTGGAGGATATCGAGCATGATGTGCCTGCGTGCGGTGATGGGAGGGGGGCGATAGTCGTCGAGCGCTCTAGGCCGTGTCCATCGATTTGGCCCAGACCCCTATCAACACGCGGTGTCAGTATTGACCCCGGCATGGCCTGCACCTGCGCGGCGGCGTTCGTCATGCGCAACGTCCCGATCGGTGTGCGCGAGAAATTCCCTCGGGGCAAGCCTGCCGATGCGCGTGACTAGTCCAACTGCTTGAGGCAGGCCTCGAGGATATCCAGGCCTTCCTCCAGCACCGCAGGTTCAATGGTCAGCGGCGCCAACAAGCGGATGATGTGCCGCGTCTTGCCGCTGGGCATCAGCAACAACCCTGCGTCCCGCGCCAGGCTCAATAATTGAGCAAGCTGTTTGGGCGCGGGTGAGCCGTCGGCGTTGGCCAGCTCGATGCCGCGCATCGCACCCACGCCGGTCAGTCGACCGAGGTAGGGCGTCAGGCCTTGTGCGCGCCAGGTTTCATAACGGCTGACGATGGCTTCTTCCTGTTGTGAGCCCCAGGCGTGCAGGTGTTCATCGGTCATTGCATCGAGGGTGGCCAGTGCCGCCGCACACGCGATGGGATTGCCGGAATAGGTGCCGCCCAGTCCACCTTTGGGCAAGTTGTCCATCAGCGCCTTGCGCCCCACCACCGCGCCCAACGGCACGCCCCCGGCAATACTTTTGCCCAACAGGATCAAGTCGGGTTCGATACCCAGGCGCGAGAAGGCGAAACGGTTGCCGGTACGGCCAAAGCCCGATTGGATTTCATCGGCAATCAGCAGGATAGTGTTCTCATCGCAAAAGCGCCGCAGGGCCTGGGCGAATTCGCTGTCCAGCGCGAGAAAGCCACCTTCGCCCTGCACCGGCTCGATGATAAAACAGGCCACATCGGCGACGTCGATTTCCACGCTGAACAGGCGGTCCATGGCCTTCAGCGCTTCGCCACAGGTCACGCCGTTGTCGGCACTGGGGTAGGGCAAGTGATACACCGGGCCCGGCAGTACACCGACCTTTTGTTTGTAGGGCGCCACCTTGCCGTTGAGGTTGAGCGTGGCCAGGGTACGGCCGTGGAAAGCGCCGTCGAAGGCGACCACTGCGGTACGGCCGGTGGCGCCACGCACGATCTTCAGCGCGTTTTCCGCCGCTTCCGCGCCGCTGTTGGTGAGCATGCCGCTGACCGGATAGTCCACCGGCATGAACGCGGTCAGGCGGTCCATCAACTCGATATACGGCGCGTGTGGGGCAGCGTTAAACGCGTAGTGAGTCAGCCGGGTGGCTTGCTCGCGAATGGCTTCGACCACGCCAGGGTGGCAATGGCCGAGGTTGAGCACACCGATACCGCCGACAAAGTCGATATAGCGTTTGCCCGAGGTGTCCCAGACCTCGGCGTTTTTACCGTGGCTGAGGCTGATGGGGTGAACGATGGAGATCGATTGGCTGATGGTTTCGCGGCTCATGAATCGGGGACTCGGCAGTGACGGGCTTGTTTTTATCTAAGCCGGGCGCCTGCCTTTGTCGCAAACGAAATAAAGTCGCCGGGTCATTATTAAAAGTCGGGATGTGCGCCGATGTCTTCCACCATCCAGTTCAGGAAGGCCTTCACCTTGGGAATCTCGCCGGCATGTTCGGCGTGGGCGATAAAGTGCGCGCCGCTGCTGGGCATCGCATAGTTCCACGGAATCACCAGGCTGCCCTGGGCCAGTTCTTCGGCCACCAGGTACTGCGGCACCAAGGCCACGCCATAGCCTGACTGCGCCGCGCGAATGCACATGTAGAACGTGTCGAAGCGCGGTCCGTGGTAGCTGTTCTGCGAGTGCAGGCCCTGTTCCAGGAACCATTCGTGCCAGGCTTCCGGGCGCGAGGTGCATTGCAGTAGCGTGTGGTGCGACGATGCATCGCTGCCCTCGGCGACGAAACCCGGTGCACACACAGGTACCACGGCTTCACGGAACAGCTCGATGCAGGTCGCTCCCGGCCATGAGCCCTGGCCGAAGAAAAATGCGATATCGGCCTTGGCCTGCAGCACATCGAAGGGCTCCAACTCGTTGCGCACATCCAAGTGGATATTCGGATGTTTCGCTGCAAATGCCTTGAGTTTGGGCACCAGCCAACGGTCGCCGAAGGTTGGTTGGGTGGCGATGCGCAGCACTTCGGTTTCGCCGCCGTAGGTGAGGATGTAGCGACTGGAAATGTCCACTTGGGTCAGGATCTTGTGCACTTCTGCCAAATACAGCGACCCCGCCGGCGACAGGTACAAGCGCTGGCGCACGCGTTCGAACAGGTTATGGCAGAGCATCTCTTCCAACTGCGCCACCTGCTTGCTCACTGCGCTCTGGGTCAGGTGCAGCTCTTCGGCGGCGCGGGTGAAACTCAAATGGCGGGCGGCCGCTTCGAAGCATTGCAGGGCGGTCATCGAAGGGGTCAAGCGTTTTGAAATCATGCAGTTCATTCCAAATCGGAAGGAGCCTTTGCCTAAAGGTCGTTTGTGGCAGCGGCGTAAAGCCGTTGATACTGCCCGGCAGCACTATAAACCGGCGCGGGCTGTGCGGCGCCGAATAATAAGGAATGACAGGGAGAGCCTTGCATGAACCCATTCAAAATGACGTTGGCCGCCATTGGCACCGCCGCCGCGCTTGGCCTGGCGAGCACCGCGCAGGCGGGCGTGACCTTGGACGCGATCCAGAAAAAAGGCTTCATCCAATGCGGCGTCAGCGATGGGCTGCCGGGCTTCGGCGTACCGGACAGCCAAGGCAAGATGACCGGTATCGATGTGGACGTGTGCCACGCAGTGGCGGCTGCCGTATTCGGCGATGCGTCGAAAGTGAAGTTCACCCAACTGACTGCCAAGGAACGCTTCACCGCGTTGCAGTCCGGTGAGATCGACCTGATCTCGCGCAACACCACGTGGACCAGCTCGCGTGATTCGGGCATGGGCCTGGTCTTCACCGGCGTGACTTACTACGACGGTATCGGCTTCCTGGTGAATAACAAGTTGGGCGTCACCGGTGCCAAGCAATTGGACGGTGCGACCGTGTGTATCCAGGCGGGCACCACCACCGAACTCAACGTCTCGGATTACTTTCGCACCAACGGCATGAAGTACACGCCGATCACCTTCGACACCGCCGACGAAAGCGCCAAGGGCCTGGAAGCCGGGCGTTGCGATGTGCTGACCACCGACCAGTCGGGCCTCTACGCCCAGCGCATCAAGATGGCCCACCCGGACGAGTTCGTGGTGTTGCCGGAAGTGATTTCCAAGGAACCGTTGGGGCCGCTGGTGCGCAAAGGCGATGACGAGTGGTTCAGCATCGTCAAGTGGACCCTGTTCGCCATGCTCAATGCCGAGGAAATGGGCATCACCTCGCAGAACGTCGAAGAGCAGGCCAAGACCAGCAAGAACCCGGATGTTGCACGGCTGCTGGGGGCCGACGGTGAATACGGCAAGGACCTGAAACTGCGCAAGGATTGGGTGGTGCAGATCGTCAAGCAAGTGGGTAACTACGGCGAAGTGTTCGAGCGCAATATCGGCCAGGGCAGCGTGCTGAAGATCAAGCGCGGCCTCAATGCGCTATGGAACAACGGCGGTATCCAGTACGCGCCGCCGGTTCGATAACACGCCGGGGTGTCATTGCGACACTCCATCCTTCCCCGCAGCCTTGGCGCGATACAACGCCTGGTCGGCACGCGCCATCAGGGCCGCGGGGGATTCATCCCGCTCACGCTCGGCAACGCCCAGGCTCAGGGTGACGTTGAATTCACCCGCGTGTGGCGTGCTCCTCATTGTCTGGTGAATGCGCTGCGCCAGTGCGGTGGCGGTCTCCAGCGAGGTTTTGGGCAGCACCAGTACAAACTCGTCACCTCCCCAACGGGCGAGCAGGTCAGCCGGGCGCAGGCAGCTTTGCAGGCACGCCACCACCCGCACCAGCGTCTGGTCGCCCACGCTGTGACCGTACCGGTCATTGATCGGCTTGAAGTTATCGATATCCACCGCGATCAACGCCAGCGGCAGCCGAAAGCGCTGGGCGCGGTCGCACGCTTGCAGCAATACTTTTTCCAGAAGGTAGCGGTTGGCAACCAGGGTCAGGGCATCCCGCTCGGCCAAGGCGCGGTTTTCATCCAGCTGAAGTTGCAATTGCTGATTGACCCGCGACAGTTCGCGCGTGCGTTCAGCCACCAATGCCTCAAGGGATTGATTGCGTCGTTCCAACTGTTCAACGGAGCATTTCCTGAGGTGTATATCGCGGTGGGCCCCCACCATGCGCGCCACCGAGCCATCGGCATTGCGCGCAATCACGTAGCCCCGGTCTTCGATCCACAAATAGCTGCCATCCTTTTTGCGGCAACGGTACTCGGCTTGGTAGTGGGGCGCGCGACGGTGGATGTAGTCGTCAAACAGCTTCATCACCTGGGCGTAATCGTCCGGGTGAATCACGTTCTCCCAGGTGAACACGCTGTTCTCCAGCGCATGGCGGTGGTAGCCAAGCATTTCGTACCACCCTGGACTGCGGTAGACGAACCCGGTATTGGCGTTCCAATCCCAGATTCCGTCGCTGACCAACTCCAGTACGGTGTGCAGCATGTCGGCGTTGAAGTGAGAGAAGTCTTGCTTCAGCGGATTGTTGTCGGAGGTATCGCCCATCTTCGCGTTCCTTGCCTGGGCTGGCATTCAAGACCAGCCGATGTTGACGCCGATACTCCGTGGCTGGCGCTACTGTACAACGTGGCCTGATTGCTTTGAATAGGGCGGGTGCACGGCTGAAGGTTGGTGGCCATTAGCTATTGCTGCGGGGCTTCCATCCGCGTCCGCGCCTTGCCATCTGCGTTGTGCTGGTAGATCGCTTCAGGCTGGCCCTGCTCATTGAAAAACACCTGGCCAATCCCCGCCGAGTTCCATAGCCGCTCGCCGGCTTCGGCATGCTCCGGGATATGCGGCACTACCTGCATGGTACGGCGACGGGTGAACCAGTTGAGGGGCGAGCGCGGCGAGTAAAGCCAGCGATTGAGGCGGTCGAACCATTCCAGCAGGCGCGGGGGGAACTCGTTCTTGATGCCGCTGCTGGTGATCTGCCAGATCCTGGGGCCGGCATTGCGATGGCGGATGAGCACCTCGTAGACGAACGAGTAGTGCACGTCCCCGGAGAGAATTACGTAGTTACCCGGTGTACGCGAGTGACGGAAGATATTGAGGATTATATGGGCCGCGCCGCGATGGGCCATCCAGTTTTCGGCGTCCACCAGCAACGGGTGGCCGCACCAACTGAAGATCTTCTGCACCGTCTCGATCAACTTGACGCCAAAGATCGGCGCGGGCGAGACGATGATGGCCGAAGGGTGGTCCAGCAGTTCCTGTTGCAGTTCACTCAAGGCCTCCCAGTCCAGCAGGCCGGAGGGTTGCTTGAGGGTGAACTCGCTGCGCCAACGACGGGTGCGGGTGTCGAGTACCACCAGGGCGGGGGTGGTGGGCAAGACGTAATGCCACTGCTGGAACGTGAGCAGCGTATCGATCAATTCATCCTGCGCGACGGCCTCCAGGTGGTTGGCCTGGGCCCGGTGGGTGAGCGCCTGGGTCTGGCTCACCTGTTCGCCAAATGCATCCGGCTGATTGCCCCAGCCCTGGCACAGCATGTAGGCCAGCAGGGCGTTGCCGATGATGCGTTTGGAGAATGGGTGGCCGTAGGCAGTTTCTTCCCATTGGGCACTGAGGTTCCAGTCGTCGGTGATGTCGTGATCGTCGAAGATCATCAAGGTCGACAGGTGGGCGAAGACCCGCGCGACGCCCGGCAGGCCGTCGCGGAATCGGTCGACCTGTACCTGTTCGCGGGCATATCGCTGCTGTTCTTCTGGGCTCAGTTGCGGCGTTTGGGGCGTGATCAGCGTCCATGGCGTGGGTGACCACACCAGCAGATACATCGCGATGACTTCCGCGAACGTCACCAGATGATTGTCCGCGGTGCTGCTGGTGAAGATGGGCTTTTTCACGCCCCCAAAGAAGCGCTCACGCAGGGTTTCGTTACTGTCCAGTGCCGGCAGCAGGTCGGCACGGTGGTAGTAACTGGCACGATGCCCATAGAGGGTGGCGCTGTCGTCTACCACGGCGCCCTCCAGGTATTCGTCAAACAGGCCTAGACGGTCGATCACTGCATGAATTGCCCGCAGCATTGGCCCGGCCACGTCGTCGGCGTACACCTGGTCGCCGCTCATCATCAGCAGGGCTGGGCGGTCGGCCGGGGTCTGGGCGTCGGCCAGCAGGCGGTCGACGCACAGCAGGCCTTCGTCGGCGCTGTGATGGGGTTTGCGGCACGAGCCGTGTACCAACTGATGGATACGGCCGTGCAAAACGAAACTCGGTAATTGGGCGTTGGCGTACAGCAGGTGCGGGGCCCAGTCGGCGATACCGCCGTCGTCACACAACAGGTCGTAGCTGATCTCCACGTCCAGGGGCAGGGCGTCTTCCAGCGACACATCGATCAAGTGGATAAACGCCTGGCGACCCACCGGTACGACTTGGCAGTGGTCGAGTGTGATCTCCCGTGTCTGCGTGGGCAGATGCAGCGTTAGCGTCAACGTCAGTGCTCGGCTGCCGACAAGCCACAACACCAGGCGCCGAGGTTCGAGGCGTCGCAGCAGTGGGCCGGCCAATACGGCGGGCAGTGTGTCGAGGTGCGGCATGCAGGCAAAGATTCCAGGCTGGATTGAACCGGCAAGATTATCGCAGTGAATGTCAGTGTTTTGTTAACGGGGCAATACGAAGGGCCGTGCACAGCCCTTCGCATCATGGGGGTTAAAGCAGATTGCCTTGGCCCAGGCTGTCGAGCCCACCGCCGGTTTTGCGTTGTCGGTCATTGGCTGCCGAGCCTTGAACATCCGCGGCGTTCAGTTGGATGCGTGTGTCATCAAGGCTGCGCTTCTTGCGCAGCAGCCCTGCATCGTCCTGCTGCAGCGTGGGGTATTGAAAGTTGCCGAGTGTGTGGTTGATTGCGCCAAGCATGGGCGTTTCCTTCTAGATCAGTAGGGAATGCTTCGACTCATGGAGCGAAGCGAAGCCAACGTTATAGGGGGCAAACCGGCCCAGCTATAAACGCCCTGCTGCAAGATATGACGGGCCCTTGTGGCGCACGCTGGGAGTCGTTGCCCGGGCTGTTTTGTGCAATCGCGCGCGCAGGGTGACGTCGCACCGTCCCTGGCTTGCAGACCAAGGGCGGCCGATTGTGTGCCACCACGTTGCGTAACGCGTTGTCGTAATCCGGCAGATAGTGCGGGCTGTCGTCAGCGGCAACCCTCACGCCCGCGTATCGACCGTGCCGCCCATGGCGCCTGCCCGTATGAGGCTTACCTGGCAACGCGAAACAAGCGTGGGACCTGGCTTGCCTGCAGTAGCTTCACCTCGGTATCACTGATACACGGAGGCGTTTGCATCGCGGGGCGAGCCCGGCTCCCACACAGGCGCCACATTCCTGACGCATCAGGTATGCGAGTCCTTGATGACCTTCGGCACCGTAAAACGGAACTCACTGCCGCGGCCTACTTCACTTTCGGCAACGATCTTGCCGCCATGGGCCTGGACGATGCCTTGCGTGATGTACAGCCCCAGGCCGCTGCCGGTGGGGTTGTTTTCCGCCTGGGTCCAATACCGGTCGAACACATGCGGCAGTTGTTCCGGCGCAATCCCCTCACCGGAGTCGCGTACCGAGAAGACGATTTCCTCGCCATTGCTCATGGCGCTGATGCCGATATTGCCCTGGCGCGGGGTGAACTTGATGGCGTTGCCGATCAGGTTCGACAGCACTTGGAACAGACGCTCTGGGTCGCCATTGATCTGCAGGCCCGGCTCGGCGTTGAATGACAGGTCGATGCCTTTTTCCATCGCCAGCGGTGCCAGCAGCGAGTAGGCCTCCTCGAACATCTGGCTCACGTCGAGCGCCACCGGCTTGACCACATACCGTCCGGCCTCGATTTTCGAGGTGTCGAGCAGGTCTTCCAGCAGCACGTTCATCCGCGCGGCAGCCTGTTGCATCGTGTCGATGGCCGAGGAAATCCGGCGCGAGGTGTGCGGGCCATCAGAGCTGAAGGCTTTTTGCATCATGCCGCACAGCATGGAAATCACGGTCATCGGGTTGCGCAGGTCGTGGGACACCACCGCCACCAGTTCATCACGTGCACGCACGGCCTGTTGCTCGCGCAGCACCTGGCGCGCCAAGTCGTTTTCCAGGGCCGAGCGGCGCAGGTCGTTGGCGGCGAAACGGTCGCCATGGCTCCACTTGGTGGAAATGCCGGCCATTTCCACTTTCCAGATCTCAAACGACGTACGTGGGCGAAGGCGCAGGCCGGCGTCGGAACTTTCCAGATCCAGCGGCTTTCTAGGGTCACCGCTCCAGTTGATGTTCTCCTTCACTTCCGGACGGAACCACAGCACACCGTTATCCACAGGCTTAGGCAGGCTCATGGCCAATACGCCGCTGGCGACCTGTTGGAACTCCGCCGCCGGGGGGTACACCGACACCAGGTTATGGCTGGAAAACACCGGCTCGCCGCTTTTCTGGAGCCACTTGTGCAAGGCGCGGATCTGCGCCGGCTCCGGGCAGTTGCCATAGCGGTGCAGTTGCTTGTCTTCGATAATGGCCACGCCGCCGGACAAGGTCAGCTCCATCAGCAACTGACCTTGCTGGGCCAGGCCGTCGAACACATTGTCGTTCGAACTCTTCATCGCTTGATCCAGCCGGGCCAGGGCCTCGACTTTTTCTTCACGCTGACGGCTCAGGTCCAGGGCTTCCATGGCGCTGATCTGCAGTGAAAGCACCTGGCCGATGGTCTGGCAAGTGGTGCGAAGATCGTTCGGCACCAGCAGCGGCTGGCGGTTACCGCAACTGATCAGGCCCCAGAGTTTATCGCCCTTCATCAGCGAGATGCTCATGGATGACAGCACGCCCATGTTCTGCATGTACTGGCAGTGAATCGGCGACACACTGCGCAGGGTGGAAAAGCTCAAGTCCAGCGGCTGGCCAGTGTCCGGGCGCAGCTTGGGCAGCAGCGGCACCGGCTCATAGGCCGCATTCGGGATGATGCGCAGCCAGTTGGTGCGGTACAACTCGCGGGCCTGCTCCGGGATGTCGGACGCGGGGAAGAACAGCCCGTTGAAGAGTTCCATGGACGGCGCCGAGGCTTCGGCGATCACTTGGCCATGGCCTTCTTCTTCGAAGCGGTAAATCAGGACGCGGTCGTAGCCGGTGATGGCCTGGATTTCGTTCACACTGATTTCGTACAGCGCTTGCAGGGTTTTCGCCGCCTGCAAACGTTGCAGCATTTTGCCCAGGTCGCTGATGCGAGCATTCTGCGACCGTGGGCGGAAATCCTTGAGCCGCGGTTCGAACTCCAGCACCAGCACGTCCTGATGGCGGTGCAGCAGGCCTTCGAATTCCGCGCCGTTGAAGGTGACGTGCAGCGCAGGGGCATCGAAAAACGTGTTGTTCTCGGCCATGGCGGCAACGGCCTTGGCGTGTTCGGCGCCGACCAGGGTGTGCAGCGGCTGGTCGAGCAGCGACTCGGCGGCGTGCCCGAACAAGGTGGCGACGTTGGCGCTGATCTGAATGATCTTAAGGTCCGGTTCCGACAACGTCAGCAGCACGCCGTGGGGCTGGATCGCCCCCGGAAAACGGATAGGCTCGTTGGCGCAGTTGGCAAGCAGCTCTTCAAAATCGTCGGGTTTCATAGCAGTACCTCCTGGCTGTCGAGCCATTGCTCAAAGCAGCTGAACGTCGAACGGGCAGCATCCACCGCGCGCTGCCGGGCAGTGACGTCCAGTGGCATGCTGCCCAGGTAATCGAGAAAATCCTTCCAGCGGCGGCCGGTTTCTATGCCGTAGACGTTCAGGAACGCGCCTCCGGTGTCGGCCTCCAGGCCCAGTCGCTGGGCCATTTCCCGACGCAACACTTGGCCGCCCAAGGTCGCGCCCTCCAGCACATACAAGGCACCGAGGCAGGCAGCGGGTGTGTCCAGCGGAGGCAGGTTGGCGCAGCGGGGCAGGGCGTTGATGGCGTGGTCATCCAGGCCAAGGGCGTAGAGGTCCCTCACCAGCGTTGGCGTTTTCACACGCATCGCCTGATCGAAGCCTTCGGGGATCAACTCACAGTCGTACAGTGCCGCTTCCATCGGCGCATAAAAGCCGTAGTACGCCTGGAGCAAACGTTGGTACCAGTCGGCATCCAGTCGCTCGGAAAAAAACGGCAGGCGCTTTTCCAACGCTGCGTGCAGCAGGGCCGTGCCGGTGCGCAACGACTCCAGCAATGAGGGCGCACCAACGTCATGGGCCTGTGAATGCATTCAATAAGCTCGAAGTGTGGGCCTCTCGGCCATGAATGACGCGTGGAAATGGGCGACGATTCTACACACCTCACGGCCATCAACTGAACGCACAGGGCGAAAAGCCTGACCAGCGGATCAGAAAAGTCGCTCCTTGCTCCAATAATGACCCTAAAAGGCACCCTGAAGTTCGGTTCTGGTGATATCGCGACGCTATCAGTGCATGGACAAGCCTTGCTGGGTCAACGCCGTCTCTACGCACTGAAGCAGATGCTCAGTGCTCCACGGCTTGGGCAAAAATCGCACCGAGCCCCCCAGTTGCGCCGCCAGCTTAGTGTTGCCCGAGGTGAGCACCACCGGCACCGTTGGCCAACGGTGGGCCACCACCTTGCTCAAGTCATAGCCATTGAGCAGCCCCGGCATCTGGATGTCGCTGACAATCAGGTCGACCGGATCATCGCCCCGCTCCAGGTAAATCATCCCCTCATCCGCCGAAGGAAAAGATGTAACGACTGCACCGAAATCCTCCAGTACATCGACCATTAACGCGCGAATGATTTCGTCGTCTTCCAGTACCAAAATCGATGGCTGAGCCATGATCCTTACTCCTCCATCAGGGATTCAGTAAGGTGGAGTGGGAGCGACTGAAATAGGTTCGATTGGATGTGGGTGAGGGCGATGGGTGGTCGTTCCAGAGCGTTTCCCGGGTGATTGCCAGAAGCGGCAGAGTGATGTCGATACAGGCATAATCGGTCTACCGTTGCCCGCCGTGGAGCCTTTGATGAAGTACGCCTTGTTCACCCTCGCCCTGATCCTTAACACCGGGTCGGCCTTCGCCGCCGGCGATGCCGAGGCGGGCGGCAAGCTCTTTGCGAAGACCTGCGGCGGCTGCCACAGTATCGGTGAGGGCGCACGCGGGGGCTTTGGCCCGGAACTCAACGGCATCATCGGCCGTCCTGCGGGGACCACCACCGACTATCAGTATTCCGACGCGATGAAAAACTCCGGCGTGGTCTGGACCCGCGACAAACTGGCGGCCTATATCGAGGCGCCGAAGAAGGTGGTGAGCGGCACGCGCATGATCTTCTGGGGCATCAGTGACCAGGAGAAGATTGACAACATCCTGGCCTACCTCGAAACGTTCCAGCCGAAATAATCATTCCCGCACGTTCTTGAACAGCATCAAACGCGCACTCTCGTGCAGACCCCGGGTCAGTCCTTGCAAACGGCGGAACTCCTCGGGATGCTGCGCGGCTACGTCGTCCCGCGGGGTGAGAGACGCCAGGTCATGCAGGGTCGGTGAGCTGCCGTCGTGCTGCATCTGCAGCAGGAAGTCCTGGGTCACGCCACCGATGATCGGGAAGGTGCCTTCCTGCAGTACCAGCGGCACCATGCGTTCGCCTTCCGGCGCCGGTTGCTGGATATCCCGGCCCATCGTGCCATTGCGAAACGGCACGCCCGCCATGCCGGCTACCGTGGGTAGCAGGTCTGCCAGGCCGACGGCTTCTTCGATCACCCGGGGTTGCAGGCCGGGCGCATGGATCAGCAGTGGCACGTTGTTGCTTTCCAGGCCCAACTGTTCGAAAGCGGGCGCCATGTGGGGGATCTGGCTGATGCGCGTGTTGTGGTCGCCAAAGAACACAAAGATGCTGTTGTCGTAGTAACCGCCTGCCTTGGCGATTTCCATCAGCCGGCCGATGTTGTAGTCCAGCAGGCGCACTGCGTTGTATTGCTCGACGCTGCGTGAGCCGGCGGCCTGGGCCTGCTCCAGTGTCACGTCGCTGACCTGGAAGCCATCGTTGTGCTCGGGGATGGTGAACGGGCGGTGATTGCCGGAGGTTTGCAGGTAGGCAAAGAAGGGCTGCGCCTTGGGTACCGCGCGCAGCAATGCGTCGCCTTCCTTGAACAAGTCCAGGTCGGAAATGCCCCACACGTCCACCCGTGGCGAACGCCAGTGGCGCTCTTCAAACAGCTGCACGCCCTCGATGCTCTGGCGGATCAGGGCATTGATATTCGCCCAGCCGGCGTTGCCACCGATCATGTAGAACTTCTGGTAGCCCTCGAAGGCGTTGATCAGCGAGTGTTGCCGCGTGATCAGCGGGTTACGCGTGGCGGTCTCCTGGCGGGTGACATCCGGCACGCCGGTGATGCTCGCCCACACGGTCTTGGCGGTGCCCGTGACGGGGACGTAGAAGTGTTTGAAGAACCAGCTTTGCGTGGCCAGTTTGTCCAGGTTCGGTGTGGGGTTGAGTGGATTGCCATAGGCACCTACGGCGCTGGTGCCGAGGGATTCGAGCATCACGAAGATCACGTTCGGCGGGCGTTCGACGGCCAGGCGATAAGGCTGCACGCCTTGTGTGCGGGTGAAGTCCAGTTGCTCGGCATCCGGCTGGTCCACGCCCAGGTACTGAGCGACCTGTGGGTAATGCTCGCGTACCTGGGCTTCATCGAATTGCGATTGGCCAACCTTGAGCGTGTCGTACAAAAACAGCACCGGGTTCAGGCCCACCGCCGCCACCTGCGCGTTGCCGGAGAAGAACGCGTCGCTCCAGCGCAGTGGCACTGGATTCTCCAGGTTGAGGTTGGCGACGCGACCGAGCAGGGCCAGCAGCACGCCGGCCACGCCGATGATGGAAACAGCCACCAAAGACAGTTTGCCGCTGGCACTGGGCGCACGGTCCAGGGTCAACCGCTCAAGGCACACCAACGCCCACACCCACAACGCCACCGCCGCCAGCCAGCACGCGGTTATCCACAGCACTGGATAGGTTTCCCACACCATCTGTTGTGAAATCTGTGCGTCTTGCAGGTAACGCAGAACCGTCGCATTGATGCGCACGCCAAGGTAGGCGTAGTGGCCGAAGTCGATGATGTACACCAGGCCGACCACGGCCAGTGCCACCATCAGGTAGGCGCGGGCCAGCCAGCGCAGGACGGGGCGTGTGGTCAGGTTCCAGCGTGGGATCCAGGCGAGCGGCGCCAGCGGCAACAGGAGCAGCACCGCCAGGCGCAGGTCGAAACGCAGGCCGATGCCCAAGGTTTCCAAGAGTGCCGGGGTGCCCAGATCAAGGCCGGAAAAACCCAGCACGAACACCAGCCGCAGCGCGACCAGCAAGGCAAACACCAACCCGATCGCGCCCACGCCGTAGCGCAGGCGGCGTGATTGCAACGCACCCATCATTGACCTCTGCTCAATTTCATAAACACCACAATCAACTGTGGGAGCGGGTCTGCTCGCGAATGCAGTGGTTCAGTGCCAGCCATGCTGCCTGACTCTGCGCATTCGCAAGCAAGCCCGCTCCCACAGTTTGAGTTGCATCAATCCCGCGACCACGCAGTAACCCGCCAACAGCGGGTCGACTAGGTAATCCCAATAGTTTTCCGACGCCTTGAGCCGCAGCGCGAAGGCCAGGGTGCCCACCGCCAGCATCCACACGGCCAGTGCATTACGGCGCCACAGCATCAGCAGCGCCAAGGCACCCACCAGCACAATCATGGGCCGTGGGTTGAAGCCCCAGCGGTACGGATCGACATAGGTCAGGCCCAAGGTGGCGGGGTACAGCAGCACGCTCAACACTGCGAACAGCAGCAACATCTGCACCTGATACGCACGGCTGATCGGCTGCACCACCCCCAATCGGTGGAGTGCAACCCACGCCAGCAACACCAGCGTGGTGATCGCCAGGTCATCGGTAAAACTGCGCACATACGCCGCCAGCGGCAGCTCATTGACCGGGATAAAACTCACCGCCGCCACTAGCGGCAGCAACCACGGGCGCCACGGAGCGCTGAATCGAAACGCACTCAACAGCACAAACCCCAGCAGCACGAAACTCAAATGAGCCTGCCATAAAGAAACCATTACAGGCGCTCCGCCAGCCAGGCTTCGTTGAAGCTGACATGTTTGATAAAGGTGTTATTCCACGAGTACACCAAGTGGTACATGCCGTCCGGGCTGCGGCTGAAGTACGGGTACTCGTATTCGAAGTCACAGCCCTGGGGTTTGCACACGCGGTAATCGAGGTTGCTGAGAAAGCGCTGCTCCAGCGGCAGGCGCCTGGCGCCACTGGAAGCGCGGAAACCTTCGCCGATGATTTCTTTATAGGCTTGGGGCGAAAACGGTTGGCCGAGCGGGTCGGGTGACTGGTCCAGCTCTACTACCGTACGCCATTGGCTGAGCTGGGCGTCGGTGCCGTAGAGGCTGAGCTTGAAGCGGCCATCCTGCAGGTCGTTGAGCGCCACCAGCAAGCCGTCATCCTGGGTGCCCACTGCTGCCAGTGAGGAATTGGGGTTGGCCGGCTCCAGCGGGTACGGCTCGCTCCAGGTTTGCCCGGCGTCTTCGGTACGGCTGGCAAGGACGCGGTGATGGGTGTCGCCGGCATAGCGCAACATCGCCACGGCGCGCTTGCCATCCAGTGGCACGATGGTCGGTTGCAATGAGTTCTTGCCGCGGCTGATGCGGAATTTATCGATCACCGCCCCGTCGGCGCTCAGGTACAGGTATTCGGCAAACTTGCCCATGAACTCGTGGTACACCGGCAGGCCGATGGAACCGTCGGCATGGAACACCGGCGCGGCGCGCACCAGGGTGCTGATATTGAAGAACGGCGAGGTCACCAGTTGCCTCGGCGGCGACCAGCTGGCGCCCAGGTCGTCCGACACCATCAGGTTGATTGCACTGGTGGCCCAGCCACCGACTGACACCGACACGTAAAACATCCACAGGCGTTTGTCCGGCCCCAGGGCGATGACCGGGTTGCCCAGTTTGCGAATGTAGCGTTGGGTGCCATCGCGGGTGCTTTCGCGCGTGGCCAGGACCTGCTCGGCACCCCATTCGCCGCTGCGCGCATCAAAGCGTGCGGTGCGCACCTGCACGTCGGCGGCGCCCTCGCGCGAGCCGGCGAACCACACCGCCATCAAGTCGCCGCCGGGCAGGGCGGTAACGGACGACGAGTGCACGAAGTCGGTGAGCTGGGTGGACACGAACCGGCTGCTGTACTGCGCCGGCGCCGCCACTTTTGCCGTGTTCGGGCTGGCCTGGGCAAACGGTGCCAGTACATGGGGCGGATGGCTCTGCCAGGCGGCAAAAAATACCCCCAGCAGGCTGAATATCAATAAGACGGAGCGCATAGGGGACCTGTGGATAAAAGGGTTACTGCGCACGCTCATCCGGCAGGCGCTTCCTGCGACCGGTGAGCATGGATAACGGCAGGTTGTCCCGCACCTGGAGGCTTTCAACGATGGCGGCCAGCACATGCACACAGACCAGCCCCAGCAGCACATTGGCGGCGGTCTCGTGGATTTGCCGGGGCCAGTCGGCGCCCCATAGCGCGTCGACTTCCTGCATCAGGAAGCCGCTGGTGCCGATGGTCAGCAACGCCAGCAACATCAACAGCATCACCAGCGCGCCAATCGGCGAATGCCCCAGGCGATGCTGGGGCCTTCGGTTTAGCAACGAGCGCAAGTGCGCATTCAGGCGTTTCGGCGTCGGCCAAAAGTCCGCCCAGCGCGCGCTGCGCGGTCCGACAAATCCCCACGCCGCGCGTACCAGCAGCCAGGCCATGGCGTAGTAGCCCAGCCAGACATGCCAGTCATCGCCTGCTTCGTTAAAGAAGTAATTGGCGACAAAGACCCCGGCGATCGACAGATGAAACAGCCTCACCAGCGGGTCCCACAGGCGCAGGGATTCGCCTGGCATCAGCCCTTGATCTCAGTCTTCACGGCTTTGCCGGTGACCGGGTCGTGGTAGATCTCGACCTTGCGCTTGTCTTTGTCGAAGCCGTAGATCTCGTAGCAGTTGCCGTCAGTGACCTTGAACTTGCTGATTGTGTAGCCTTCGGCCTTGAGCTTGTCCTGGAAGGCCTTTTCGTCTTGCCATTGCGAGCGCTCGGCGGTAGTGCACTGCGGGCCGGCGACGGCCAGGGGGCTGGCGAGAATCAGGGACAGCAGGAGAATTTTGCGCATGGAAAAGCTCTCAGCAGAAGTGGGAGGTTTCACAGTGCAAAACCAACCTTAGCGCAACCTTAGTTAGCAATGCGCCGTAACATCTTTGCCGAAATAGCCTGGGCCGGAACCCGGCATGATGCCGCCGATTCCTACAGAGATTTTGCTATGCGCCTACTCCTTGTCGAAGATGACCGTGCCCTCGGCCAGGGGATTCGCGTGGCGTTGGGCGCCGAAGGCTATACCCTCGATTGGTTGCAGGATGGCCTCGCGGCCCTGCATGCCCTGCGCACGGAAAGCTTCGACCTGTTGCTGCTCGACCTCGGCTTGCCGCGCCTCGATGGCCTTGATCTGTTGCAGCAATTGCGCGCCGAGCAACACGACGTGCCGGTTCTGATCCTCACCGCGCGAGACGGCACCAGCGAACGCATCGCCGGCCTGGACGCGGGTGCCGACGACTACCTGGTCAAGCCATTCGATGTGGAAGAGCTCAAGGCCCGCGTGCGCGCCCTGCTGCGCCGCAGCCAGGGCCGCGCGCAACCGATGCTGGAACACGCCGGCATCAGACTCGACCCGGTCACCCAGCAGGTGCGCTACCAGGACGCCGACATCATCGTCACCCCGATGGAATACCAACTGCTGCACCAACTGATGGTGCGCCCCGGCAAAGTCGTGACCCGCGAGCGGTTGTCGCGTGCGTTGTATGGCTGGCAGGATCGGGTCGAGAGCAACACCTTGGAAGTGCTGATCCACAACCTGCGTAAAAAATTATCCACCGAGCTGATCCGCACTGTACGCGGTGTCGGCTATGTGCTGGCGCTCAAGCCATGACCTCGGTCCGCGCGCGTATCCTCATCCCGGTATTACTGCTGATCCTGGCGGGTGACGCCCTGATCAGTTGGTTGGTGCTGCGCGACAGCCACCACGAGATCGAAGAAGTCTACGATGCCCAGCTCGCCCAGAGTGCGCGCTTGCTCCAAGGTGTGCTGCGCCAGCGTGATCCAGGGGAAGCGGATTGGGAGCGTTTGTACCAGGCGTTCGACCAGGCCATGAGTCGCGTGGGGGAGGATGGTGTGGCCCACCCCTATGAAACCCGCCTGACCTTCCAGGTATGGAACCGTGAGGGTGAATTGCTCGTGCGCTCTGCCGAAGCCCCCGTGTTGGCCGCGCCGCCGGCGACCCTCGGTTCCCACGACCTGATGGACAACGGCAACGACTGGTGCGCCTTCCTCCTCGCCGACCCGCAGCAAGGGCTGCTGATCTGGGTGGGCGAGCGCGATGACATACGCCAGGACCTGATCCAGCGTATCGTGCGCCACACCCTCTGGCCGACGCTGATCGGCGTGCCGTTGCTGGCGCTGTTGATCTGGCTGGTGATCGGCTGGGGCTTCACACCCCTGCGCGCGATGGCCCTGTCCATCCGTGGGCGGACTGCCGAAACCTTGCAACCCTTGCACCTCAAGCCTTTGCCCAGCGACTTGGAACCCATGCAAACCGCGCTTAACCGCCTGTTGGTTCAAGTGGATGAGCTGCTGGAGCGCGAACGCCGTTTCATCGCCGACGCTGCCCATGAACTGCGCACACCGCTGGCGATCCTGCGCATTCACGCTCAGAACGCGCAGACTGCTGTCACCGAGGAGCAGCGCGGCGAAGCGTTGGAGTTCCTGGTCAACGGTGTCGACCGCGCCACGCGCATCGGCAGCCAATTGCTGACCATGGCGCGCATCGAACCGCAGTTGAATAACCCCGTGTGCGGGCGTGTGCACCTGACCGAACTGGTGCGCGAAGAACTCGCCGAGTTGACGCCACTGGCCATGGAAAAAGGGGTGGAACTGGTGCTCGAAGGCAATGAGGATTGCTGGGTAGAAACCGAGCCTGTGGCATTGGCCATTGCGTTCCAGAACCTGGTCACCAATGCCCTCAATTTTTCCCCTGTGGGCAGCGAAGTGAAAGTGGTGATTGGTGCTCATTGCCTGAGCGTGAAAGACCAGGGACCGGGGATTCAAGAGGCGCACATCGAGCGCCTGTTCGAGCGGTTTTACAGCCGTGGCAATGCCAATGGCGCAGGGCTGGGCTTGGCGATCGTGCAGATGATCGTCGGCAAGATCGGCTGCCGGTTGGCAATGCATAACCGCAAGCAGGGTGGGTTATGTGCGCGGTTGGTGTTTAACGAGCCCTAAGGGGAGCAGAGCGACGCCGATTAAGTGTGGGAGCTGTCGAGCCCTGGCGAGGCTGCGAAGGCATCACCTCGGTATGCCTGCCAAACCACAATGCCTGTATCGCTGCTGTCCTTCAGCCCGACAGGCACACGTCCCCCGTGCGGAACAATCTGTTTAAACTCGGGTCCAGTTCTCACTCGACATCCCCGATAAGGACATCCCCATGAAGCGCATCGCGCTGCTTTGCATCGCCCTCTCACTGGGCGCCTGCCAATCCAACCAACGCGACTCATCGCCCAGCCTGCTCAAGGACGGCATCCAGTTTCGGCAGAAAACCGTGGCCGTCGATGCGGATCACGCCAAAGTCATCATGAAAGCCTACGGCGGCACCGCCCCCGTGGAGTTCTCGATCCGCCGCGAAGGCGACCCCGACCAGCGCATGGAAACCCTCGGCACCGTGATGGACACTGGCGAAGGCCGCGTCCTCAACTGGATCGCCAAGCTCAACCAAACCGTTGCCAGTGCAGGGTTCAAGCGTTTTCCACAGCTGGAAATCCAGGCCGATCCTGGCAAGCAACTCACCGTGGCCAGCACGGCGAGCAATCGGGGCAACGGGGTTTACTACAGCTGTGGGCCGGTGATGAGCACCTTCAGCCCGGAGAAGGCAAAGGTGTACCTGGTGGAGTTTCAGTTCAAGCTGGATCCTTCGGCGTGTGCGCTGCAGGTGTTTGATATTACGGATCCGGGGAATCGTGTGTTGATTGGTGGGGCGGGGAGTGAAGCGAAGGCGGGGTGAGTAGGGTTGATTAAGCGGTGGGTGTTGCCCGCCGTTTGCGTGGTAGTGGGTGGCCAGACGCCTAGGTAGCGGAAGAAAATTTGGTGGTCGAAGCGGTCGGGTTCGATTATGTGCTAGAAGTACGGCTGAATAATCGTTGTCCAGGTTGGCTGAACGTTGAATACGTCGGCGTATATCGCGGTTTCTTCGCCTAAACCCAATGCTTTAAAAACACTGTCTGGATCTGCGATCTCCGTTGGATACTCTTCCGCCTTCAAGTCATAGCTGTGTTTTTGGTATCATCGCAGTCTGATTCATCAGTATTTTGGAAGCGTCTCCCTATCGGTAATTGTGGCACTTTTGGTGAAGACGCAACCGGGATATCTGGCGTTTATGGAGACTGGTAGTGAGATGAAAGCGAGTTAAGTGGACGGACCAAACAAATGTGGATGCTGTGCTTGGAAGGACCTGAAGGTTTGGTACTTCCAACGCTCTGCGCCCGGGTCTTCATCGGTCGTGCTGACTTCGCCGAAGTACCAATGCTCTGACTCGAAGACGGTTCCTTCTTCGTCCTCGTGGATGAAGTGAAAGCCAACTTCGTGGAGGTCTGGCGGAACGACCAACCCCCATTCGCGGGCAAGACTTCGGCCGATGATGCGGGTTTGGCGAAAGTATTCGTAATCAAAGGGCTGGGTGTGGCCGAGATAGCGGGCTTTGTCGGTGTAGACACAGACTCGGCTTGAGAACATGTCCGGGACCATGATGCAGGCGACAATCCAGCACTCAGGGTCACCGTCTGATCGTGCTTCAACCAAGTGACCTGCAACCTTGATCATCTGCTGAGCGCAATGCGCCAGAATTTCCGGTGTAGTTTGATTGCCTTCAACAAGGTTTTCAATCACTGGGATTTTTAGGTTTATGAAGTCGGGTCGCAGCGGTAACTCTTCGTAAAAACAGCCTTCGAAACTGTCTGCCCAGCGGGTCAGCGCTCTGATGTGCCTAGGGATGTTGCGAAGTTTTTTGTTTGTGAGTGACAGTCTGCGCATTAAGCTGAATTCTCGAAGTCTGTGTTATTCGTTTGCATCTTCATAATCAAACGCGATGAAGTAGTCGCTTTCTGACAGAGCAATTTCATGAGAAAAACGCGCCTGTATCAGTGGTAACCACTCCCTACGCAGCTCAAACATCCCGTTATTGACATCTTCGGCTGTCGACAATCCAAGCTCGGAAATCGCGGAATAGTCGTCTCCCATGTCGGCCGAGTCCTCCGCGCCACGTAGCTGCTCTGTGGTTCTGTCGAACCATTCCAATCTCACTTTTAGTCCCATGTAGCCCTCACAGGTATTTTCTGATATTTCGTTTTTTCTTCGGTCCTTTTAGCTGCTCGCCGGTTACGTGGCTGAATGCACCTAGATGACTACCATCACTTGCTAGATAAACTTCCAACTCCCCATGTTGAGAGTCCCACTCATAGATTCTCCGGCCTTTTTCCTCAATCCAACGTTCTCTTAACCCGGCGCCTCCCTGTCTGGGAGCCATGGGTTTTACTTTGATAAGGCCCGCAAAGCCTGTTATTTGTTCGGTATTAGGCGCCTTGTGGTACCTGTGATCCCCAGCCTTGACACTGACAACGACATACAGCGGCCGAACCCCCGACTCCACCGGGAACACCAGGATAAAATCCCGGTACTCCGGTGGATAAATCGGGTTCACCAGAATCTGCGCGGCCTTCTCCGTCGGCGGATAAATCCAGATCACTGGCGCTTGCGGCGCAGCCTCCAAGGCTGGAATACCTAAGGTGTCACTTGGATCAACGGCGGGCGTCCAGATCAACTCCACACCCTCATCCAGATCTGCCACAAACTGATCGCCACGGTGTTGGAACTGCACCACATCAATCATTTGCCAATCGGCATGGTTGCCCGTGTAAAACCCATACCCCTTGAGCGTGCCGTCCTCGCGTTGCTCGATATGCAGACGCATGTGCGAACGCGCCCGTTGCATCGTGCGTAACTGCTCCTCGCTGTAGAGCGCGCTATCACCCAGCTCCGACGGCCAGGCCAGCGCCACCAACCCCGTGAGCAGGCCCCCGGCAGCGGACCCGACGGCAGTCACCGCCGACTCCAGAAGCGCCGAGCGCAACGCCAATTGCCCCAGGCCTGCGGGCAGTGCACTGCCGCCAATCTTGCGCAAGACGACTGTGCCCCGGCTGCCCACCTCACGCCCGCCCAGCAGGCTTAAATGGGCGTACTCATTGATGAGTTCCAGCGGGACATACCCGGCCGGGTTGAAGTATTGGACGATGCCGTCAGGCAGTTGGCAAGGCTTGAGGAAAACGCAGCCGGGCGGTTTGGCGAGCGTGGGGGCCGGGGCAGGGGGTGGCTCGAAATAATCAACAGACGGCGAATAGGACACGCGCGATGGCTGCGGAGTCAGGATCCGTCGTTTGCGTATCGCTTCTTCGGTGGGCGGATAAAAGCGTTCTGACATGACGGGCTGACTTCCTTGTGCGAGGAAGTGAGCCTACGAGGGGGGGCCAGAAGCTTATGTCGGCTTAATTCGGTGGTTGGCGTGGGAAAAGTGGACAGTGCTTCTTTCGGCAGCTTGTTTCGAATATTGCGATTTTCGTTTGTTTCGTTTAGCTTCGGTCGCAACTGAATTAAGTGTCGCCGGAGCTGCATCATGATCACCAACCACCTTCCCAAAACGGTCCTTCCGCTGGAAAAGGAAGTCGAAGCCGCCGTACAAGGCCAGCGCGAATTGGCGTCCTTGCTATCGACCAAATTTGAAACCCAGCGCATCGACATCTTTGACAAAGAAGACAAACCCCACACCCTCGTACTCCCAACCTCAGCACTGCGCCTGTTGGTGGATATCCTGGGCGAGTTGGCTATCGGCAATGCCGTCAAGGTAGTCCCGGTGCATGCCGAACTCACCTCGCAGGAGGCCGCTGACCTGCTTAACGTTTCACGGCCACACCTGGTCAAGATGCTGGAGGAAGGCGCTATTCCCTTTACGAAAACCGGTCGGCATCGGCGAATCCGGTTTTCGGATTTGATGGCGTTCAAGCAGCGGCGAGATGAGGAAAGCCAGGAAGCAATGGAAGCGCTGGCGAATCAGGCCCAGGAGCTGGGAATGGGGTATGACGGATGAGGTGTTCGCCTTTTACCGCTGTATATGATGCTTGTGTTCTCTACCCGGCGGCACTTAGGGAGAAGCGGCCTTCGTTGGAGGCGGGAAGTTATCTTGAGATGTTGATGCGACAAGGGCTGGCACAGACAAGCAAGCTGCTTGGACCTTATGAGGTCATGCTATAAATTTTATATGTGAAGGTGTGACTTTGACTGAGGGTAACTGCGCCTGAAAAACCGTAAGGCAATAGCGCGCCTGCAGTAAAGAAGACCTCGGGACGCCAAGGTCTTTTTTTGCCCGCCGATCAGCCCAGCAAATGCTTGGAAATCAACCGCGAGATTTCCACAATCGACGTCTTCCCCGTGAACTCGAACTTCACCTTCCCCAACGACGAAAAGTAAATCTCCAGCTCCGAGTCCAGATCAAACGTCCCGGACGTCTCCACCGAATACGCCACGATGTTCTTATACGGCAGCGAGGTGAAGTCCTTCTTGCTGCCGGTAATGCCTTGCACGTTCACCGCGATGATGCGCTTGGTGGTGAACACCACACCGTCACGCATGGCCTTGTAGGCGTCGACCACTTCCTCACCGTCGAGCAGCAGGGCCGAGACGCGTTCGGCGTATTCATTGTTTTGCTTGAGCTTGAAGAAGCCTTTGTTGTTGAAGTCGATCATGGGCCTGCCCTTGGGTGAGTGGTGCGGTGGGTGTATGACGTTTTGCTCGCGGATCTGTATCTAACACGCGCATTTTGAACGCCCTACCATGGCGTCCAAGCCTACAACGTTGGCCAAATGTTTCACGTCGACAGAACAACAATCAAGGAGCCAAACGATGCCTGAAGTGTCCAGCTGGTTGGCCTATGCGCTGATTTCACTCGGCATGGTGCTGACGCCCGGCCCGAACATGATTTACCTCATTTCGCGGTCGATTTGCCAAGGGCGTACCGCGGGCTTTATTTCCTTGGGCGGCGTTGCGTTGGGCTTTTTGGTGTACATGCTGTGCGCGGCATTGGGGATCACCGCGTTGGTGATGGCGGTGCCATTTGCCTACGACGCCCTGCGATTGGGCGGTGCGCTGTACCTGGCTTACCTGGCCTGGCAGGCGATCAAGCCGGGTGGCCGTTCGCCGTTCCAGGTTCAGTCCCTGCCCCAGGACAGCCCGCGCAAGCTGTTTACCATGGGCCTGGTGACCAACCTGCTGAACCCCAAGGTGGCGGTGATGTATATGTCGTTGCTGCCCCAGTTCATCGACCCGAACGGCCACGGCAGTGTGCTGGCGCAATCCCTGGTGCTGGGCTTTACGCAGATTTTCATCAGCGTGAGCGTCAACGCGCTGATTGCCACCATGGCGGGTTCGATCGCGGTGTTTTTTGTCACCCGCCCGGGCTGGCAAGTGGTGCAGCGCTGGCTGATGGGCTCGGTGCTGATGGGGTTGGCGGTGCGGATGGCGGTTGAAGGGCGGCGGTAGAGCCCCTTACTGGATGTCTTTGAGGTAATCCTTCAGGTTGGTCAGTGGCCCGTGCAGTTCATCCAACTGAGCAGCGTGTTGCACATCACTCGCCAACCGTTGCAGCTCGCGGCCCATCACCGTATCGGGGCCGCCCAATGCCTCAAGTGCTTGATCGACACATTCCGCTAGTTTGGATTGAATAACGGCCAAATTGCCTTGCCGCACCAACAACCCAAACACTTCCCGCTCATACCCGTCCATCACCGGATCATCCCGCAAAACCGGGCTGCCGCCGTCCGTCTCGTGCACCAGCTTCAGTGCAAAAAGCGCAACCGCTTCCAGCGTCAATTCCATGGTGTCGGTTCCTCGGGGTGTGGGGGACGGCGATGATCACTGTTCTGCGCGTGAAAAAAAAGACCCACTACCGTGAACGTGGCGGCTCCCGCCACCGCAAAGTCCTGGGCCCGAGGAACGATATTAGTTAGCCATGTTCCAACTGGCCGTGCCAAGCGCACCCGGCCACCAGACGGAGAGGGTGCACGGCTTAACCCATTACAAGGACGCAAACACTCATGCAGTCATCGCCCACCCAAGCACCTTCCGCCACCGGCGAACGGGTCGCCAGTTTCCGCCACGGCAAGGGCTTCCTGATTTTCAGTGTGGTCTTCGGGGTTGTGTTGCTTGCCCTGGCCGGTTTCGTGCTGTACCTGGGCACGATCCTGCCACCGGGCAACGATGGCCCGGTCAACCTCCAGACGTCACGTGGCATGGCCTTGAACTTCGCCAACCCGCATACCCTGATCTACGCCACCAGTGCCTTGCTGGCCGTACTCGCCCTGGGCGTGTTTGCGGCCTACGCCTGGCACAAAAAACTGCGCGCCCCACGCTACAACGTGTTTGAGTTCGGCATCGAGCGCATCATCAACGAGCAAAGCGAGTACACGGCGTTCGCCGATATCGAAGACCTGTACCTGTTCGGCTCCGGGCAAACCGTGATGACCGGCATGATCACCAACCTGGCCTATCGCCGTAACGCATCCGAGCCGTTCCATCGGGTGACTGAAAGCCTCAAGGGCTTCTACGAGTTCCAGCAGTTGGTGCGCCAACTGCACGTACGTGCACGCATGCCGGCAGTGATCGCGACGCTGGAGATGGGTGCGGCGGTGACGTTCAACTGCATCAGCTCGGGGCAGGTCTGGGGCAAGCGCGTGAGCGGCAACTTCCTGAAAATTACCACTACACCGATCTTGGTCAGCCGCGCATTCCTGGAGTACCAGGGCCGCAACGTGCCGATGTCGTCGCTGCGCACCGTCGACCTCAACGCCTGGACCGAAAAAGTGGTGATCAAGGACGAGAGCGGCAACCCCGTGTTGTCGACCATCGCCACCGGCATTCTGAGCCACGACCTGTTCCTCAATACCCTCGACGCCGTGTTTGCGGCTGAACGACACACACGCGAGCTGGCTTGAGCCGGCCGCGTCATAGCAGAGGATAAAACGATGATTTATCGCGGCGCAGGCTGGCTGACGTTGTTTACACCGGTGGCCATGGTGCTGCTGTTGATGTGGCTGTGGCCCGACCCCAGCGTCAAACCCGGCAACACATCGCTGATGCAGGTGTTGATCGGCTTCGGGGTGGGTTCAGCGATCAACACCGTGCTGGGCTTTGTACTGAACCGACAACCGCACACCGATGGCGTGCGCCACCACTTCTTTTTTATGCCGATGCAGTGGCCGGCGCTGGCGATCACGGTGGTCTGCACGCTGATCGCTTTACTGAAATAACCCTACCGGCCGCTCGGCAAGGGCGGCCGCGTCTCGGCCTGTTCAAGGCTGACAGGGTAAGTGGTGTCAGTATCGCCGTCTTCCACGTGCAGGTTGCTTGGGTTCGTCGCAAGATCATCTACGGTTCGAGCGGGCGGGCGACCTCAAGCAAATGCCAGCTTCAGATCCACTGATCATTCACAGCGGTACGCTCCCCACCTTCATGCCCGGTATTCAAGATGCCCCGTGGCTCGATCATCATCAGCTTGGCCTCGCCTTCGGAGGCTGTGCGGTGCTCTACGCCGCGAGGGACCACGTACAGCTCACCTTGCGCCACATAGACCGGACCGCCTGGAAGGTCGATACGCAGGGTGCCTTCGAGTACCAGGAAGGCCTCGTCGGTTTCGGGGTGGGAATGCCAGATGAACTCGCCTTCGATGCGTACCACCTTGAACTGGTAGTCGTTCATCTCGGCGACGACGCGTGGGCTCCATTGTTGGTCGATCAGTGAGGCTTTATGAGTGAGGTTTATGGGGTGGGTTGAGGGCAGTGGCTGGACCATGACGGGTGCTCGGATAGGGAGAGACGTCAGGTTAGCGAGGGAGGGGGCAGTGGGGCTTGTACGATCTTGCGAGGTAGCGGTGGTTGATTGTGTAGGGCGCGCACTTTTCTACAGATGAAAAACGGTCGTGAGTTTCATGGTCTTTTTTTAGGGTGGGCCGAGGGAGACTCGCGTGTTTCATATAAATCGTGGGTTGCAGCTCAATTATGTAAGCAGGGATACAAATCCCTATGGCCTGCTTGAGTGCGCGCCTGCGTTGGTAAATGCTCCCCGTTGATAGAACCTTAAGTCGTATGGCATGGGTTGCAGCAGTGGAAGCATCCGTTGATCTTCTCGTTCGCCCATGTTGATCGAGCTGCAACTGCAGCGTTGTGGCATATGAATACAGTCGGTTGTGGTGTTGTGTACCGCCTAGTCGCCGTTAGGCTGAACATTCTTGTTGATGATGAAAGACTGCACCTGCCAAGCCCTCGCGAGCTATCTATTCACGGAGGTTGTTATGAGGTCATCAGACTGTTATCGGTGGAATTTCAAGTGAATCGCTGTGTTTTTTTGGATGCGGTTTGACCCTCAGCGCTTGCGCAGCGAGGGTCATTGCCGCTTGAGAGTTTGCTCTATCTTAGTTTGAAACCTGTTCAAGGAAGATCAGTTGCAAAGGCTCCTTGAGCAAGCTATCGGCATTTGCTGCAAATTCCTTGAAGTACGGCGTTGCAAAGTGCGCATCGAGGGCGGCCTGATTCTTAAAGGCTTCACGCATGTAGAACGTACCCGGCTCGTCACGCAGCTCAAACAGCACATAGTCAAGGTTACCGGGCTCGGTGCGCGTTGGTCCAACCAGCGCCAACAAGCCTTGCTTGAGTGCCTGCTGCTGACCGGGTTTGGCCTTGAGCACGGCGATGGATACCAAGGGCTTTTGCATAGCGGTCGCTCCGTTGGGGGAAAGGTTCGGGTGTTGGCTGGCGCAGCCTGAGGTCATCGACACCATCAGCGTCAACCCCATGGACTTGATCAAGGTATTCATGCAAACCCCTCCAGCACAATCTTGCCACGCGCCTTGTTGCTCTCGACCAGCGCATGGGCACGGCGCATGTTGGCCGCATTGATAGCGCCGAAATGCTCACCCAGGGTGGTCTGCAAAATGCCTTGGTCGATCAGTTTGGCGATGCGATTGAGCAGATGATGCTGGTGGATCATGTCCGGGGTTTCGAACAGCGAGCGGGTGAACATCAACTCCCAGTGCAGGGACAATGACTTGAGCTTGAGCGGCATCACGTCCAGGCTGCGGGGATCATCGATCACTCCCAGGCGCCCTTGTGGTCGCAACACTTCGATCAATTGCGGCAAATGCTCTTCGGTGTGTGTCAGGCTGGCCACATGACTCACCTCGCCAACGCCCAGCGCCTGCAGTTGGGCCAGCATCGGCTGGCGATGGTCTATCACGTGATCGGCGCCCATGCGCTTGACCCAGTCGACAGTCTCCGGGCGCGAGGCGGTACCGATCACGGTCATGCCGGTCAACTCGCGAGCCAGTTGCACCAGCATCGAGCCCACGCCGCCGGCGGCACCTACCACCAGCAACACATCGCCATCGCCGCCGTCTTCGCGTACACCCAGGCGATCAAACAACAATTCCCAGGCGGTGATCGAGGTCAGCGGTAAGGCCGCAGCGTGGGCAGCGCCCAACGACTGAGGCCGGTGCCCGACAATACGCTCGTCCACCACCTGCAGTTCACTGTAACTGCCTGCCCGGGTCAGCGAGCCGGCGTAGTAGACCTTGTCCCCCGGCTTGAACAAACGGACTTCGGCGCCGACGTCGCGCACGGTACCGGCCGCGTCCCAGCCGAGCACCTTCGGTTCCTTGGCGAAGCTGCCGGAGCGGACTTTGGTGTCCACCGGGTTGACCGCGACCGCCTCCACTTCCACCAGCAGGTCCCTAGGGCCAGGCGTTGGCGCGGCAATATTGACGTCTTGCAGTGAGCGCGGGTCGTGGATGGGTAGACCGTGTTCGGTAAAGGCGATGGCTTTCATGGCAACTCATTGATGAGGGGGTTGCGAGCATCTTTACCGTTTCCACTACAAAGAAAAATCAACACAATGCAGCAACACTTTCACTCTGGTAGCGAAAATGATCCGTATCGATGACCTTGCTTTGTTCTTGCGCAGCGCCGCCCTGGGCAGCTTTACCGCCGCCGCGGTTGAGGCTGATTTGTTGCCGGGGCAGGTGGCCGCCGCGATCAAGCGGCTGGAGCGGGAACTGGAGGTGCGCCTGTTCACCCGCACGACGCGCAGCTTGCGCCTCAGCGCTGAAGGTGAGCAGTACCTGCCCACGGCGCGGTCAGTGCTCGAACACCTGGAGCAAGGTCGGGCCAACCTGCACGGTGACAATGCGCCGTTGCGTGGCACCCTGCAGATCGCCGCCCCGTCGGACCTGGGGCGCAATATCCTGCTGCCGTGGCTCACCGAATTCCGCCGCTTGCACCCCGAGTTGAACCTGCGTTTTCTGCTCTCTGACCACGTGAGCAACCTGTTTCGTGACCCCGTGGATGTGGCCATTCGCTACGGGCTGAACGAAGACGCCAATTACATTGCCTTGCCCCTGGTGCCCACTAACCGTCGGGTACTGGTGGCGTCTCCGGACTACCTGGCACGCCATGACGCGCCACGAACGCCGCAGGACCTGTCGCGTCACGCGTGCCTGCCCTACCTGCAAAACGGTCGGCTGCATGACCGCTGGCAATTGGGTACGCAAACGGTGCACGTCGCCGGCCCGTTGTTCAGCGATGACGCCGATATAGTGCGCCGCTGGGCCCTGCAGGGTGAAGGGATCGCCTACAAATCCTGGCTGGACGTCTGCGCCGACGTACACGCAGGCCGTCTGGTGGTACTGCTGACCGACTATCCCGGCGATGTGTACCCGCTGAGTTTCGCCTGCCCTCATCGCGGGCAGGTGTCACGGGCAGTGACTGCGCTGCATCAATGGCTGAGGGAGCGCTTCATCGCCATTCCTCCTTTTGTCAGCGACGATTAGGACATTCTCATTTTGACAATCCTTCTGAATCGCCAAGCCATATCTGATTATGAAAATTACGCCAGTGTTCCTTGAGTATTACGGTATTGGCTCTCTACCAAGGCCAGTGCTAACTGGCTCATGTTGTGATCAGGGTGGCTTTTGCAGTAGCTATCGGCAAATGCAAGTGCCTTATCGTTGTCAAAAATTTCTGCCTGAAGGCTATTTGGCGCTGTGCGTATATTGCTACCGCTGGGGCTGGCGTCTTCGCAGGCAAGCCAGCTCCCACAAGGGGGTGTGTTTGAGGTTGAGAGCAGGCGGTGATCGGTAATTCTGCTGACCGCCCACTTTTCTACAGGCGAAAAAAAAGACCTTGAATTTCAAGGTCTTTTTTTAAGATGGTGCCCCGAGGGAGACTCGAACTCCCACTCCTTTCGAAAACGGATT
>Ga0065714_10002257_pt1 | contig 32380 bp, 38 predicted proteins | sample MisRhiReplicate2_FD_59101 | JGI IMG/M metagenome (GOLD analysis project Ga0065714, IMG submission 59101) | Miscanthus rhizosphere microbial communities from Kellogg Biological Station, MSU, sample Rhizosphere Soil Replicate 2: eDNA_1 v2... | ecosystem: Host-associated > Plants > Roots >... | reverse complement strand
AGATTGCTGCAGCAGCAGAACAGCAAAGCCAGGTGGCTGAAGAAATCAATTTCACGATAACTGGGATGGGGCAAATTACGGATCAAGTCGCCACAGCAGCTAAGAAGGCGTTGGAGTCAGGTTCAACCCTTAATTCTCTATCGGAAGAGCAGTGTAGGTTAGTCTCCCAATTCAAGGTTAATTAGCCACTAGTCACGGCTCGGATGCCGACCGTTAATTAATACTCTTTAACGGTTGGCCCAATTCAAGATAGTACGCTCAGCCAACGTAAGTCGATACTTCAAAAGTACGAGGCCCGTGAGCGTATTTACACACTCTGGGCCGATTTTTTCCGGTCAAGACGGGCTGGAATCGACCTGAAGTAAGCGCCCGGCGATGTCTACGAAACCACGAGGGATTCCGTAGTCAAGAGTTCCGACCTATGGTGTCGGCAGGGATCCATGGGCGACGTAGGCTGGAAACGATATCATCGACTTGGTCGGTCGGTGTTCGTAGGTTGAGGACAACACAGCATTGAGTCGATCGCCCAACAGGTTCCAGGCACGTTTCTTTTCTTCGGCATAGTCGTGATGTAGGTAGTGGCGTCTCACCCGAGAAGGCAGCACATGGTTTTGGCAGCGATCGATGACGTCCAGGCTGATACCCAAGGCCTGTATCATGGTCGCGCCGGTACGGCATAGCTCATGCGGTGTCCAATAGCCGTTCTGGCCGTCGGCAAGGACCAGCGTATTGTCGTGACGCCTTCGTGAGAGGGCCTTGGGGTTTTTTAACCGCGCCTGGCGTTCGTCGACCTGTTTGTTCACTACTTTCAAATCCACATGCCCATTATGCTGCTTGTTGAGAAAACACCATTGCCTATGTCCCGTCAGGGTCTTGAGTGCCTCAAAGAAATTCAGGGCGAAGAGCGAGAGGAAGGCATGGTGGTCCTGCTTCTTGCCCCGGTGCCTTTAATGTTTTCGCTCGGAATGAACCAGGTCTGCTGGTCCAGTTCGACATTTTTTCATTCGGCCTGCAGCAACTCGTCAATCCGGCATGGCGTGCCCAGGCTGATCCAAAAGCGCGAGTTGAGTTTCCTTCTTTAAGGGCCGAATGCCTTCGTGCATTTGCCCGGCGGGGAGGGCGTTGTAATCGTGGGGTATTTGTAGGGAGCGGTTAGGCAGTTCCTGCAACTCAGAGGGCGAAAGGATCCGGCTTCTTTCGGCCTCGTAGTCAGCAGGAATCAATGGGGTGATGTCGGCCAGCTCAGTCGTATCGTCATCGACCAACAAGGCCCGCCAGGGCTGGTGTTTTCTGGCCCAGCCGAACATCTGGGTGAGGGCGGCGAAGAAGCTGATCGCTCGCCGATGGGCGCCGCGGTTGACGGCCGTTCGGATCAGCGCCCGAATATCATGCTCGGAAACCCCATTCTTCTGGGCCCTCGCTGCAGGCAAGAGATCATTCGGAAAATTAGCCGCTGGTCGAAAAGCAATACTTCACCAAGGTGTGGGCTGAAGTGTGGGCTGGCAGATTCTTCCAAATCCCAGAAACGACAAAGCCCCGAATAATTAGGGCTCTAACGTACAAATATGGCGGAGACGCTTCATCCGGTCGCGTCTTGCGGCCAGCGGGTCCAGAGCCTAATGTTAAGAAGCAGGCACCAGGCAAGGGAGGAGGTCGTATGCGCTGCGCAAACTGCGGATTCGAGAATCCCTCCGGGGCCAGCTTCTGTGAAGCGTGCGGCGCCAGGCTGTCTTGCAACTGTCCGCTTTAAGAAGCAGGCACCAGGCAAGGGAGGAGGTCGTATGCGTTGCGCAAACTGCGGATTCGAGAATCCCTCCGGGGCCAGCGTCTGTGAAGCGTGCGGCACCAGCCTGTCTTGCAGCTGTCCGCGCTGTGGCCACGAGGCGAGCCTTGGCGCCAAATTCTGCAGTGAATGCGGCGCACCGCTAACCGATGCGCCTGCTGCGCCATCACCGCGCCCCCTGCCTGTTTCAGAGCCTTCTCCAGCGCCCATTCATTACACGCCCCACTACCTCGCCGAGCGCATCCGCGCCGAACAGGCGGCCATGGAAGCCCGGGGCGAGACCGCCGGCGAACGCAAGACCATCACGGCGCTGTTTGCCGACATGGCCGGCTCCATGGCGCTGATCCACGACCTCGATCCGGAAGAGGCCCAGCGCCTGATCGAGCCCGTCATCGCGCTGATGATGGAAGCCGTCCACTACTACGAAGGCTACGTGGCCAAGTCGCTGGGCGATGGCATCCTCGCCCTGTTCGGCGCCCCCATCGCCCATGAGGACCATCCGCAGCGAGCGCTGTATGCGGCGCTGCGTATGCAGGAGGCGATACACCGACATGGCGACCGCATTCGTCTGGAAAAAGGCATTCCGCTGCAAATCCGCGTCGGCATCCACACCGGAGAGGTCGTCGTGCGTTCGATCCGCACGGACAATCTGCACACCGATTACGACCCGGTCGGACACACGATCCACATTGCGTCCCGGATGGAGGGAATCGCCGCGCCATCGTCGATCCTGGTGAGCGAGTCCACCCACAAGCTGGCGGAGGGCTATTTCGAGTTCAGGACTCTGGGGGCCACCCAGGTCAAAGGCATCCCCGAGCCGCTCGTCGTATACGAGGTGCAGGGTATCGGCGCGCTGCGCACGCGCCTGCAACTGGCGGCACATCGCGGACTGGCCAGGTTCGTCGGCCGCCAGGTCGAACTCGACCACTTGCATCAGGCGCTCGATCAAGCGAAAGCGGGCCACGGGCAGGTCGTTGCGGTGTCAGGCGAGGCCGGGGTCGGGAAGTCGCGGCTGTTCCATGAGTTGAAGGAACGCTCGCGGCGCGGCTGCTTGGTGCTGGAGACGTTTTCGGTGTCGCACGGCAAGGCCTTTGCCTATTTTCCGCTCATCGAGCTGCTGAAAAGCTATTTTCAGATCACTGCCCTGGACGACGAGCGGCGGTGCCGGGAAAAGGTCATGGGCAAGACCCTGACGCTCGAGCGCAGCTTCGAGGAGCTCGTGCCCTACCTGCTCTATTTGCTGGGTATTGGCGAACGCAGTTCGGCGCTCGCGGAAATGGATCCGCAGATCCGGCGCGATCGCATCTTCGACGCGATTACGCAACTGCTGGCGCGCGAGAGTCGCGATCAGCCGATCGAACTGCTGTTCGAGGACCTGCAATGGCTGGACCGCGAGACCGAAGCATTCCTCGCGTGCCTCATTGACCGCGTGGCGAGTGCTCCGATCCTGCTCCTGGTGAACTACCGGCCCGAGTATCAGCCTGGGTGGACGCGCGCGGGTCATTGCAGCCAGCTGCGGCTCGAACCGCTGGGCCCGGCCGAAGCCCAGGGACTGCTCGCGGCCCTGCTTGGGGACGATCCCACTCTCGTTCCCCTCAAACAGCTCATCCTGGAGAAGACGGAGGGCAACCCTTTCTTCATGGAGGAAGTGGTCCAGACGCTGGTCGAGGAGAAATCGCTGCTCGGCGACCCCGGCCATTACCGGATCGAGCAAACGCCGGCTGCGCTGCATATTCCCACCACCGTGCAGGGCGTGCTCGCCGCCCGTATCGACCGGCTCCCCGTTGCGCAGAAGGAATTGCTGCAGACGCTTGCCGTCATCGGCAAGGAGTTTGCGTTCAGTCTGCTCCAGCGCATCTGTGATGGACGGGGCGCTCGGGCGGACGACGATTTGCGCGATCTGCTGGCCCGACTGGAGGCCGCGGAGTTCATTTACCAGCGACCCGCATTTCCGGAGGTGGAGTATTCGTTCAAGCATGCGCTGACCCAGGAGGTCGCGGGCCAATCGCTACTCACGGAGCGGCGTAGCGCACTGCATGAACGCACGGCGCAGGCCATCGAGGCACTGTTCCCCACCCGCATCGCGGATTATTGCAGCGAACTGGCGCACCACTACAGGCTGAGCGGCAATGTCCCGAAGGCCGTGGAATACCTGTACCGTATCGGGCAACAGGCCCTCCAGCATTCCGCCCATCTCGATGCGATGCGTCACCTCGGCGCGGCACTGGAATTGCTCGAGCAGTTACCCGACACGCCCGCGCGTGCTCATCAGGAACTGACGTTGCTGCTCTGCCTGGGGCCGGCCTTGATGGCCGCGCGAGGCTATGGTGCGCCCGAGGTGGCGGCCACCTACACCCGCGCACTGGCGCTATACACGCAAGTAGGCGACGACTCAGTGTTTTTTCCTGCGCTGCTGGGGCTGCGGACTTACTACACGTTGCGTGCGGAATACTCAACTGCATGCGAACTGGGTGAACGCTTGCTCAGTGTTGCACAAACCGCGCAGGATCCGGACTTGTTCGTGGAAGCCCATGCCGCACTCGGCACGACATTGCTTTTTCAGGGTGATCTGCGCAATGCCCAAGAACACCTGGAGCGGGCGCATGTCCTCTACAACCCGGACCGTCATCGCACATATGCCATTACCTATGGCCTAGATCCGGGCTACGCCCTGACATTTTCGGCCTGGTGCCTTTGGTACTTGGGTTTCCCCGATCAGGCAAGCACGCGCAGCCGGGAGGTCCTTGCTCTGGCCAATAAGATTTCCGACCCGTTCAGCCTGGCCTGCACCCTGTCCACTACGTCGGCACTGGGACAGTTTCGGCACGACGTACGACTCGCCGAAGAGTGTGCTGATGCCGTCATCAAGCTTTCACTCGAACGAGGGTTTCCGTTTTATCTGGCGTGGGGGACTATTCTCCAAGGTTGGGCTCGCGCCGAGCAGGGAAACATTGACGAGGGAATCGCTCAGATAACCCAGGGTCTTGTCACTTACCAGGCAGCCGGAGCAGAGCTTGGATGCTCTTATTTTCTGGCCCTGCTGGCCGTAGCTCACGGGCGCGCCGGGCAACCGCAGGCAGGATTGGCTGTCGTGACCGACGCTCTGGCTATGGTGAACAGAACAGGCGAGCACTTTTACGAAGCCGAACTGTACCGGCTCAAGGGAGCTCTTAGCCTCCAATGTCAGCGCGAAGACAGACAGGATTCTTCCGTGCAACAGGAAGCACAAGCATGCTTTCACAAGGCGATTTCGGTCGCTCGACAACAAGGGGCAAAGTCACTCGAGCTACGAGCCACAGTGAGCCTTGCTCAGCTATGGGAAACACGAGACAAGGAGGCGGCCAGGCAGATGCTGGCCGACATCTATAGTTTCTTCACCGAAGGCTTTGATAGCGTTGATTTGCTACAAGCCAAGGCGCTGCTCGATGCATGGGCACCAAGCGGGGGGTGAACGATCGATGACGCATGGCGCGCAATGGAGCATCGGCGTGTCGTCGGCAAGCGCGTGACGGGGCGAAGCACCGCGCCAAGCACCCGATGCGGCTCAGCACCGACGAGGAGACCAGGAATGACCACGAAGAATGGTAATCGTCGGGGCAGTGATGAGCGTAAGCCGGTCGCTCTGGCTTTGCAGGGCGGCGGGATGCACGGTGCGTTCACTTGGGGCGTGCTCGATCGGTTGCTCGAGGACGGCAGGCTTGCTATTGAAGGGGTGAGCGCAACCAGTGCCGGCGCGATGAATGCCGCCGTGCTGGCCTATGGCATGCTGCAGGGTGACGAGGCCGGCGCGCGCCAGGCGCTGCACGATTTCTGGTACGCCGTGGCGCAGTCCGCCGAGCGTCATAACCCGTTGCGCTGGATGCCATGGCTAAAAGGGACGCACAGCTTCGGGCTGGACCATTCGCCTATGTATACGTTCGCGGACATGGCGCTTCGTATCTTCTCGCCTTACCAGTTCAATCGCGACAACTTGAATCCGCTGCGGGAGGTGCTGGAGAGTCAGGTCGATTTCGCCGCCTTGCGCAAGCAATGCTCACTCCACCTCTATCTGTGCGCGACCAATGTCGAGACGGGGAAGATACGCATCTTCTCGGGCGAGGACGTCTGCGCCGAAGCGGTGCTGGCTTCGGCCTGTGTGCCGACATTGTTCCAGGCGATCACGATCGACGGCCAGCACTACTGGGATGGCGGCTATATGGGAAACCCGGCCATTTTCCCGTTGATCTACCACTGCAATACGCGCGATGTGGTGATCATCCACATCAACCCGCTCGTTCGCCCGGGCGTGCCTATTACAGCTGCCGACATCCTCAATCGCATCAATGAAATCAGCTTCAACTCGTCGCTGATGCGTGAGATGCGCACCATCGCCTTTGTCACCGACCTCATTCAGCAAGGCAAGGTCGATCGCGACGAGATGAAGGAGATGCTGATCCACTCCATTCGGTCCGACGAGGCGATGTGCGGGCTCAGCGTGTCCAGCAAGTACAACGCGGACTGGGACTTCCTTTGCGGACTACGCGATAACGGACGACGCGAGGCCGAGGTGTGGCTCGCGGAGAACTACCGGTATATTGGCGAACGGTCGAGTATCGACATCCGACAGGAATTTCTTTGAACGCCGCCATGGGACGGGGAAGGGAACTGGCGTCGGCACGAACGCTCATGCAATGGGTGCGATGCTGCACACATGAGTGCTGCGTCGTGGTGCTGCGCGCGACTTCGCCGCTGAGGTAGGAACAGACTACTTTCCAGGGGCCGAGCATTTTTCTGGGCCGGCAGGACGCGTCAGACTTCAATGAAAAGCCTTAAACAGCGTACAGCCGAAGGGCTTCAAACAGGCGATAGATTCACCCTCTCCCGTTGCTTCTCAGTAGCAGACGTCAGTAACCGTCCCACTGAGGGAATGTAAAAAAACCTTTATATTTCGATGGGTTGGACGCTAGATGAGAGTCTCGTTTCCCGCTCCAATTATTTCTCTACAGGCTTCCATTGAAGTCTGTAGAGACTGAAAAAAGAGGCTTCAGCCTCTTTTTCTGTTCCAGCGGGAATCACTGAAGTCCAGCACCATCCAGTACTTTTAAGTCCAAAATTGAGTCCAGGAATTCTGACGAGTGCTTGATCGGTTTGCCTCACGCTTCAGTCGCCTCAAGTAATCCCAGGAAATGGGTGGCTCCCATCCATCAACGGCCCGATGGCACCGTCTTTCCTAATATCCTGAATCTGTCGAGAAGGCGATCGGTATACCAAGTGAATTGGAGGAGATTTCAATTTTCAGCTCGATCAATTCGGCCAGATTTTCAAAAAAACTATCTCCTTCGACGGAATCAAAGTCCGCGAATAAAACGACGTCCGCGCCAGCATCATGTGATTTTATGCGGACCAATTGTGTGAGTAGCCCGGCCATTAACTGCTCGGCTAGGTGTTCCGACAAAATTTCGCCAAAACCTAATGAATGATAAAGCGGGCGAACGAATACGGCGTCGAGTGAGAACAAGAACCTCAACGGTCCCTGTGTTTCGGATTCGCCGTCCAGATCTTCACTTCCATGGCTACGGTACCGACAAAGTCCCGCGAGCTCCTTGTTTATCCAAAGCTCCAGATTCTCGGCATCGATAAAGTAATTGTCGTTTAGAGGAGACCCCGCGGCAGCGATTTCCTTCACAAGAGGAGACTTTTCTTCATTCGTTGCCATACCGATCGAAATAAGGGCGCTCCAATGCTGTGTCCCGTCGTAGGTACTGTGCTGGAAAATACTCACGCAACGTTTTTGGGGACCCAGGGCATCGTCCTGGTGCCAAGGCTCAAGATCCGTCAGTCTCTCTGCATACTGCCCGTCAACCTTGGCTGTGTGATTCATAGCTCACCCCGTGGGGAAAAATAAGAGCTTACGGTCGACGGACGACTATTGCCGTTCAGATGTTGATTAATTCGGGTTCAATTTTCCGGTGGTCGAGGCAGGCGTCGTCATGGGCGCTTTGTGCCCATTTGAGTTACCTCTACCTAGTCCCTCCAGACCGTCCTGGCCGATCATGATGTCGGTGAGCTTCTCGCCCAGCAGGTTCCAAGCTTCTTTTTTCTCTTCGGCATAATCATGGTGTAAGTAGTGACGGCGGACCCGGGAACCTGCCAGCACGTGGTTCTGGCACCGGTCTATCACGTCAAGGCTTATGCCCCAGGCTTGCATCATGGTTGCACCCGTTCGTCTCAAGTCATGGGGTGTCCATTCCCCATTGGCACCACCGGACAGCACCAGGGTGTCATCATGTCGGCGACGTGAAAGCGGCTTGCGATTTTTGAAGCGTGATTGGCGGTCTCCAACCTGTTTGCTGACGACCTTGAGATCGACATGACCATCATGATGCTTTGCGGGAAAGCACCATTGAGAATTTCCTGTGAGCAGCCGAAGCTTGCTGAAATAGTGGATCGCAAACGCAGATAGGAACACGTGGTGGTCCTGCTTTTTTCCCCGGCTACCTTTGACGTTTGCCACGGGAATAAACCAGACACCATTTTCCAAATCAACGTTTTTCCATTCGGCCTGAAGCAGTTCACCAATCCGGCATAACGTTCCCAAACAGATCCAAAGCGCAAGTTGGGACTCTGGCTTGAGTGGGCGAATCCCATCGTACTTTTCGCCGGCAGGTAGTGCTGCATAGTCCGCAGTCATTTTTTGAAAGCGTTGGTATAATTCTTGAAGTTCGATAGAGGAGAGGATCCGAGTTCGCTCCTCCTGGTAGTCACTGGGTACAAGCTTGTTGATTTCGACCAGGTCTGCTGGGTTTCCGTCAATCAGCAGTGTTCGCCATGGCTGGCGTTTCTGGGCCCATCCAAACATCTGAACGATATCCGAAAAAAGACTGATGGCCTGACGAGTAGCGCCGCGAGCCATTACGGATCGCACCAGGTTCCGCAGGTCATGCTCACTAATTGAGCTGATGACTTTTGAGCCAAGGGCAGGGTAAAGATCTTTCGCGAATTTTCTCCGTAGCTCGGCATTACCATCCTTGCGCGCCACACCATCGCGAAGCCATTCTCCCGCGAGGTCTAGCAGCGTTAGCTCCTTAGACTTTTGCCGATCGGCCTCCGCGAGTTGTGCAGCCAGTTCCGCTTTTNGTCTNACCTTCCCTGCGCGCTTGTTCTCGTTTGGATTGATCCCTTTGGNTACAAGGTCTCGNGCTTCGTTGCGCTCCTTGCGGATTTCGGTCAACGACTTATTTGGCCAGGTACCGCACGAGAAACGGGTGTAAATCCCTTCCCAGCGAAACTGGAAGTAAAAGGGGATGGCGATACCTTTTTTGCGGAGTGAGACTCTGCCCGCGAGGCTGCCTTCGTCGCGTATGATGATTCCGACATCCTGCTCGGTCAGTGCTTCCAATTCCTTGGCAGTGAGCTTGGCCATAATCAACCTCCTGATAAGTTTACTCCCACATTTACTCCCACTGATTCGTCAGCTAAGGGTAGATCAGGATAGAGGTCGTTGGAAGAATGAAGCGCTGAAAGGCCTTTTTTTACTGGGCTTGAGGGTTCTGTAGGAGAGTGGCGCGAGCCAAGGATGTCTAATGCTTAACTGAATGGGGTGCTAGGGGTCGAGTGTTCGAATCACTCCGTCCCGACCATATTTCGTAAGGGGATCAAGCACTTAGCGGCTTGATCCCCTTTCTCGTTTCAGGTCTGCGCAAAACCCGCGCAAAACTGGCGCAAAACTATCCGGTTATTTCGCTGATATTCAGGTCCGGAATCGCCTCGGACCAGACGATTTCTTCATGGTCCCGCTGGTAGTTTTTGGTCATGCCTTCGCTCGCATGGCCTGCGATTTTCTGCCCATCCTTTCCGGCTTTCTTGTACAGGTGCAGCGACAGCGCACGTACTTCATGGAAGCCCGGCATTTCCTCCTCCTTCCATCCCTTGTAGCATTCCGCCGCCTCCCGGACGTCCTTGAATGCACGCGTCAAATACCGCTCTTCAACCTTCGTCCAGTGGTCCTTGGTCTGTGCCTGTTTCTGTTTCAAGCGATCAGGCTTTCGGTGCACCAGATACGGCGAAGCGGTGTCGTCGCGGCACCGGCTGATCACGGCCTGCAACTCGGTTGTTACCCGAAAGCGAATCCACGCCGCGTCACTGGCCTTGGCCGTCTTCTTCTGCACGACGTATAGGTAACCCTCCCGAACGCCGTCGAAGCGCATGTCCAGGATGTCGGTTCGGCGCTGGGCGGTGATTAGGGCTAGATCGATTGCATTCTGCAGCCAGGCTGGCGCCTTCTCCCTGATAGCCCTCAAGCCCTCTACGGTGTGGCGCTTGCGCTGCTTCTTCTCGATGCGGTTGATTGTGCTGGCCGCCGGGTTGTCCGGGCACAAGCCTTTGGCCGCTGCGTGGTTGAAGATGTCGACGAGTAGAGCCCGGCACTGGTTCGCAGTGCGCGGGGTGAGAGCGTCCAACATTTCCGCGACCATGCGAATGGATATCTGGTCGACGGCCTTTCCCTCGAACTGCTTGCGGAAACGCCTGAAGTGCACCGCGTACAAACCGAGCGTGCCCTTGGCCAGCTCGCGCGGTGGTAGCACATCGGCTTCGTACTTATCGAGGAAGGTAGCGAACGACTCCGATGAAGCGGACATCACTGCGCCGACCAGGTCAGCACCGCGCATAAATTCCAGGTTCAACTGCTTCGCGGCGTCGATCGCTTTGATGCGGTCACTACCGAACTGGAACCACTTCCCATCGGTTGGCCGCCGGTAACGATAAGTCGAGCGCCGCGCATCGAAGTACAGGTTCTGCGGAAGGCTTTTGTTCGCAGTGTTGCGCGGCCGTGGTGCCATCATGCAGCTCCTTTCAGTACCATCGCCACCAGGTCGTTGCCGTCCGAGCGGTTGAATGCGGTCCAGTCAACGTACCAGAGTTTCCCAATCTGCTCGCCAGGGACCATGCCGTTGCGGATATGGTTGCGAATTGCCTGGGGGCAGGGTGGCGTTCCGTTTTCGCCCCAGCGCCGGCGCTGAAACTCGCTGATCTTTATCAGTTCTCGCTTCATTGAATACCTCTGCCCGGGTCGGGCGTAGATGGTTTATGCCGCGCCTGGCGGCATAAGAAAAGGATCAGATGATTGCTGTCAGCGTCTGACTGCCGTCGGCATGGGTAGTGGTCATGTGCATCATGGATCGGCTGGGCGGCCTGATGATGTTCAGTGCTTGGACGAATCTTTCATCTGACACATCCTCATCGCCGGGGAGGATGCTCGTGCAGTAAAGCGTTTCATCGTCTTCGTCTTGGAGCTGGGCCGAGAGCAGCAACGCGATGTTGTGTTCCTTGCAGATTTCGATGATCTGGTGGACCAGCGGGCTGATTTGTTCGTCGTACACATTTTCTTTTGACATGAGGATTCCTCACCCCGCCGCTCACCGGCAGGCTGGTAGGGTTTAGGTAGGGTTACGCGTGAGGGATTTGGTTTTCTGTGGGCATGTGGATACCTCAAGATTTATGATGCGATCTCATGAATGAATGAATGGAGCAGGGAATGAATAAAGAAATACTGAAGGGTGCATTCACTAGTAAACAAATACCAGAGTACAAGTGCCCCCATTGTTACGCAGGCCTGCTCCGCATTGATGGAGAGTTCAATTCTAAGGAAACTGAAGCTTCTCGTGCCGAGCACAATGAAGACTGGTGGGACCCAGAAAACATTATGCTTGTATTTAGTTGCACGCTTAAGTGCACTACTTGTTCGGAACTCGTTTTTGTGGTCGGGAATGGAGTGGTTGAGGAAGAGTATGACGTCGATGAAAATGGCGATTGGACTCGAGAATACAACTCATTCTACCGTCCAACATATTTTCATCCGGCGCTTCAACTAATTGATTACCCATCGAAGGCTCCGAATGACGTAACTTCGCCACTTGGTACGGCGAGCGCTCTTTATTTTTCAAGCCCAGCGTCGTGCTGCAACAACATTAGAATTGCTGCTGAAAAGGTTCTAACGGAGCTAGGAATTCCAGAAAAAGACGGGGATAAATTCATTTCCTTCGGAAACAGAATGCAGTTACTTCCGGAAGCACAAAACCCAGTAAGAGAGCTTTTTAGTGCAATCAGATGGCTTGGGAATCATGGAAGCCATCCAGGCAATGAAGTTGAATTTGATGACGCTTTGCATGCATTTGAAATTACGGAGTATTTGCTTGAAGAAGTCTATGGTGAGCGCAAGCAGGCTCTCAAAATGCTTGCCGATGCGATCAATGATCGTAAAGGTCCAGTTAGTCGTCTGCAGCGAATGGGGGCGAGCTAATTTTCGAGATTGGTCGGATCAGACGGTCGCTGTTGATTCAGCCGAGTAATCCATCCACGAAAGCTTGGTCGCCGACTTCCGCCTCAAGTCATCCTGTGGCAGCTTGATCTTCGCTCTGATGATGACGTCGCGGCATCGACCAAGCTTGCGGATACGTTCGGCGTAGTCGGCGGCGTACTGGAGGGGCGTCGAACATGCTGCTGAGCAGGGCGATGCGCTTGCCGCCGATGATTTTTATGACGCGATCCTCGACAGCCTGTAGCCACTGGCTCATGGACAGTTCGATCCGCTTACCTTTCTCGATCTTGAAGTCGCGAACCTCACTATCTCCAGTCAGGCGCCGCCCTTCGTGACTGGATGCAGCATAGTGGCAAAATTATGGCGGATGGTGTCTGATTGGGCATCGCATTGATGTGTCACTAAAGGAGCGAAGGACATGGAACGGATAGGATTTCTCAATCGAAATAAGATATCCAGTGAAGATTGGGACAGAGCATCTATTGAGTGGCAAGAGCTATTGGCTATTAAGGATGATTATCTCCTGAGGAAACGTCAGCTGGAGGATGCGGCCGAATACGTTGTTAAAACAGTGCAAGGGTTCGAAGGTGTTCACTCCGTAAGGTGGCGTGTAAAAGATGTCGAGCATCTGCTTGAAAAAATAATAAGAAAGCGGTGTGAAGAAAAGGTCTCAAAAAAGTACCAAACTATTTGCGCTGGTAACTACTTTTCCGTGGTTAATGATCTGATCGGCGTTAGAGCTCTTCATTTGTTTAAGTCTGATGTCTTCAAGATCCATCCTCAAGTTGTTGAAATGTGGCCGCTCGGTGAGAAACCAGTATCTTATGTTCGCGCTGGAGACAGATCTGATTTGATAGATGGTTTGAAGCAATGCGGAATTAATTCCAAGGTTCACCGGGCAGGCTATCGTTCGGTTCACTATATTCTTAAAATGCGACCCGGAGTAACTGATATATTTGTTGAGCTCCAGGTTAGAACGATTTTTGAAGAGGCTTGGAGCGAGATAGATCACAAAGTCCGATATCCAAACTTCTCGGAGAATAAGCAAGTTGAGGAGGTTTTAAAGATATTTAATAGATTGTCAGGCAGTGCAGATGAGCTCGGTGGGTTTATTAAAGATTTAAGTAATGAATTTGATGTTATCGATGAGAGGATCGTTAGAGCTGATCAAGATAGGGATCAAGCGCTGGAGGAAATGCAAAAACTCGTTTCCCAGCTTAGTTCTGCTCAACAATTGAACAGCGAATCCGCCGCTCAGATGGCTCTTATTCAAAAAGAGCTTGATAATGTTAGGAAGGCCATTAAAACGGGAGCTGAAGAAAAAGAGGCACCTGATTCTTACATGTATGTTATGTCTTCTGACGGGCGCAAATTGAAGATCCCTATCACTAATAACAAACGGATCGTCAGAAGCAGGCGAAATACTGCGAAACCCGAGTAACAACGCATGAGGTCATGGGAATGGCCTCTCCGACGCTGTGTGGTGCAGGAGAGGTGGGCTATACGTGTTGGCCGGCATGGTGCCGGATCAAGGAGCGATTCGATGGGAAGCAAATACCTGTACGGAAAATACGAACATCTGGGAATTTTTCTGGATGGTGGAAAGGACGTTCCGGAAGACAGAGGGGTCAGGTTTTGCGACATCATTCACTACAAGTCGATGGAGAACGAAATCGTTAGAGACGATGAATCCCGGCGAATTTTTAACCTGCATAAGGAGCATTTCACGATAGAAATTAATGGGAAAACCATTAACTCTGACGAGCTGATAGATCATCCAGGTGTCGAGCTTCCAGTGCCCCGGTGCTATTGCTTATGCCTTAGCCATAAAAAAGACGATCTCGAAATGTTTTCTCGCTTCAAAGCGGATGTATGCATCGAGGTCGATACGGATTTTCTTGTGGAGTACCTAGAGAAAATTGTCGCCAAACGCCTCCCCATTAGAGTCCTGCACGGAGACATTACGTATTACCCGAGCGTGATGACTTCGTCCCCGCCAGTTGAAGAGGCTTTGATTTTCTTCAAAGACGCTGAGCTGTACTCAGTCGAGGCCGAATACCGTATTGCATTCACGCTGCCTGAAAGTGTCTACCTGATAGCTGACGGTGAAAAGATTGAAGTTTTGAAGGGCGACGAACCTTCATTCATGCAAATCGGTCATAAAGACAAGGTGATATGGTCTAATTTGTTCAAGGGCTATTCGCGACTATCTGACGTTACGCCTGCATGACATGTTCGGTGCGGCGTTAGGTTAGCGTGACAGGCTTGATGATTTTGTCGTACGGTTCGCCCGGTTCTGTGCTCAGCTTTCGGAGGCTTTCATTGCGGAATTCCTGCTACACCTTTTCGGTTATCTTGAAAGGTGTCGTGACACACTTCAGCATTTGCGCCGCTGTTTCGAAATCGGCGGCTATGACGTTGCGAAGCAGGTTTTGATACACCTCCTGCTGATTGTTGTAGCCGTGTTCATCAGGCGCTTGAGGTCCTGCATGAACACGCCGGCGACCTCAACCTGGAACCGTCCGATTCCTTTCATGGCATCGTCCGCCGCCTTCTTTTCCCGCTTCTTGCGCTGCTTTAGGGCTTCCGCCGTCGGTTGCTGCTGCTCCTCGGCCATGGCCTGCCTCTTCGATTCCGTGGACCGGTATATCCAGCCATGCTTGTCTCCGGCGCTGGCGCACCAGGTTGTTGATGCGCCTCAAAGACCCGATCCGTAGTAGGCAAACACGATCAGCATCAGCGCCGCGCCGACAGTCCAGCGCAGAAGCGTGCAGGAAAACTTCTTCATCGACTTTCGGCGCGCGGCGAAGAAGTCGGCGTTGTCCTCGAGCCGTTGGGCGAGCTGGCAGGCACTATCATGGCCAAACCGTTCACCCTTTGCCATGCCGGAGGAGCGCTCGATCACCTCGAACGTGTTGCTACCCCGGGGAACGACGTTGAAGCGCGGAGCGCGGACGGGTTCATCTCGGCCGATCCGTTGGTACATCTCCGCGGTGGCCAGCGAAGTTCTAAGCCGCAACCCATGGAGAATTGCTTGGCTCTGTCTGATGGTTTGGTTCATGGCGAATCCTCGATGTGGGTTGCGTGTATTCGTCAGCACTCGGACCGCGAGCTGGTTGCCGTTGGGTGAAGAGGTGAGTGCTGACGGATAAAGGCAGGCGTAAAAAGCCAGACCGAAATCTGGCTTTACTCTTACGTAACGAGCCCGCCGAGTGCATGAGGGCTGTGCGGGTATCTGAAGTTCACATGGCTGCCAATCCTCCGCGCTGGGTGAGCAGAACAATGCAGGTGGCCGGTATAAGCCGGGGTTTCGCCCACATCCCGATGCACCCTGTCGCCAAGGTGCAGCAGTGATGCTGTCCGTCCAATTGCCGCCGGAAGGGGCGGGGCGCATTGCATGCCGGGTCATTCACACGGTTCTGGCGTTTCACCATCGATCAGCCGTCAAGGGTTGTCCCTCGAGTTGGCAGGCTTTCCTCTTTCACCTGTCTGATCGCCGGTCGCCGGTAGAGGCAATGCGGTCTGTTGTTTGTTGCGCTGATTGTTAAAGAGCGGCGCGGCTTTCGCTGCTGGGCCGGTGATGTCTTGGCCTGGATCAAATATAAGCCAGCTTATTTTATCAGTCAATAAGCATGCTTATAAATTTTTACAAAGACGATCAAAAGCCCGCTCGAAGGCGGGCTCATTTCAGGCTTCGCAGTACTCTCTCCATCCGATCCTTACCGCGCCGCTCTCAAGGCGCTCCATGCTTACGCCACTCGTCTCTTCAATCTCCTGAAGGACTTGCTGCCATGCTTCAGCGGGTTCTGCTTCGAGTCTGGTGACAATTATGGCTTGGACCTTTTGAACACCGGGAGCAGCTATCAGGCGTTGGATGCGCCGGCCAACCAATTCATATGAGTTTCTGGTGTTTGATACGGGTGACGCAATTTTTGACATAGGGAGCTCCTTGCTAACAACTGTATGTATATACAGTATTATTCCTGCCATATTTTGGCAAGAGGCATGTTCTATCTGGTGCGGGGGAGGGGGATTTTCTCGGGCATAAAAAAGCCCGCGCTTGGCGGGGTCGTACTCTGTTGCGTATATCTGGAGGAAGTCGCCTCGATCAGTCCAGTTTTTGAGCCTTCAGCCTGGCCAAGCCCTGATTGATATGCCCAGCATTCTCACGAATCGTATCTAGCGCTCCGCGGACATTACCGCCGATCTCGATCGCACCCTGGCTTTCAACCAGCAGCGTCAGCTCCATAATGGCAGCCTCCAGGGCGTTTTGATTTTCATGTATGCGCTCAAGGACATCGGGGAGAGAGTATTCGGGGGTAGGCATGGCTTCGACTCCATTCGAGGGAGCTGAAAGCGTAGCAGCGAAGGAGGGGAATGAGAAAGCCCGGCGTAGGTAGGGCTCATGTGACTTTCAGTGCACGCTCTCATCCGTCTTGAGCAGCTCAATAATCGCTTTATCCATGGTTTTCGCGTTGAATCTCAGATCGCCAACACGAACCCGAAGCTTCTGCGCTGTCTCTGTCGCGCCTTCCTTTTCTAGCCAAGCTGCGATTTCCTCGAAGGCCTCGCCGATCATCATTTGATTCAATTGAAGGCTGGCCAGCACAGCTGGAAACAGTTTTGGGTGGGCCATGGTTCATTCCTCCAACATGGCATGGGGCGTGCGGACAACAAAAAGCCCGCACGTGGCGGGCTCTCTGTTGAAGGGGTTGATCCATCAGCTATCGTCAGTGTAGATGGCGTCTACGGGCGCGCAAGGCAGAATGAAAAAGCCCGGCGCGGGGCCGGACTATTTTCAGTGAAGGGTCTCAGGAACCCCTCGCTTTATTTCTTCAAGTTTTTGTTTATTAGGCATGTGCGAGCTAATAACCCTCACTCCCTCAAACTCAGCAAGAGCATGGGTTACCTCGTCATAAGCCTTGAGGAGCTTTGGCTTTCCTGGCGCAGGAGGCTCTGTAATAAATAAGGTGTCTTTCGCCAGCCTGTTCGCCTTATTCAGACGCATGACCTTCGACAACCATGCGTCACCATGCTCAAGAATCTTAGAAGGCTCGGCCTGTCCAAAATAAAGAGGCTTGATTGCCTGTTCTGCTATCTGATCAGCAAGCATTACGAAAGGAAACCTGACGTCGTAATCTTTGGTGCCTAAGCGCTGCTCTTTGTAGCGCTGCTTCAGGTTTGAAGAGGCCAGAAGAGTACCAAGCTGGCGCTCCAAGACTTTCTCTTGGTATTCCTTGTTAGCAAAGCTGTGATTTACATAGTGATCGAATAGCTCATCCAAAGCTTGGCCGATGTTGTCTGTTGCCATAGACCCCGGCTGGCTGAAACGCATCATCGTCTCCCGGGGGTGAATGAGATGCTTGAATGTGCTCGATAGCAGGCTGATCTCGTTTTTGTGCCGTGCGCAGAATCCAACCAGGCGGTTGAACTCATCCTCAACCTCGCTTTTCGCACGAAGGTAAACCTTGTGCTCAAGGGTTTCGAAAAATCGAGTTACACGCTGGCGTTTCGTGGCAATTTTGAAGCGGAATTCTCCATTGTTCGCAAGCAGCACGATCCCAATATTCACAAACTCACCCGTTTCTGGGTAAGGAAGGAATCTTAGAATCGAGTAGTTACAGATGTAGTTCATAATTGCCCCCAGAACTGCTCATCCTTGAACCTTTCCAGTATTTGAAGCCTTTGCTGAAGGGTTGGTTCATATTCGTCGTCGGGATCTTGGTTCCGACAAAGCCATTCCTCCGGTAGGAGGGAGGTGATCCTACCCCAGTCATCGAGGGCCGCGTCAAGAAGTGGTAAATAATCCAGACGAGCGAGTAGGTTTCCATCAAACGAGCCTAACTGGTCTCGAAAGACGTGGTACCTCCTGAACTCTTCTAGGCTGAGATTTGGGTCGAACGCCACGTTGTGGTCAATCACCACGAGCTCCCCTTTCGGGTTCAGGATGAGATTGACGTTCCCTCCAATTTCTCCAAGTCCACGATCACCATTCAGTATCCACCAATCAAAGAGTAAAACCTTTCTTTTCAGATCGACAGGTAGCGAATTTAGATTTGCCCACATCAGGTCAGAAGCATTCTCAACTTGAAGCGAAGCGAATGCCGGGCCACCACTTAAGTCTCCAATCCCATCCATGACGCTAAAATCAATTAAGGCCTGAGGGATATCAATCACCCTCCATGGAGGGATGGGTAGTCCGAGGTGCGCACCCAGCTCGGCAGATAGAGCTTCCGAAACCAGCCCATTGCCAAGGGCTCTTGAAAGACCTTTGACGAAGTAAGTCTGATCGTCTTCAGCCCTGACAAGGAAAGGCTGGACAGACAAGCCTTGTTCGCTCTGCCTTATGATTTCCTTAGCGGTAATGCGCTCTAACATTTGCATTCCTTGCTACTTCTTCAGATCGCAATTTTTGCGAGCTGAGGGAGCTATCGATTTTGGTTTTAGGCAGAAATCAACGCCATACCACCTACTCAGCCTTCGCCCGCGTCACTCGGCCCGCCCCGACCTCATCCGCATACGCCGTCAGCCGATCCTCATCTTTATGAAAGATCGTGATCATGCGCATGATGGCTTGGGCGTCAGGCTCATTCCCGGCCAGGCTGGCACGCTCAGCAATTCGCATCAGCTCTACTGCCGACCATTTCAAATCAGAAGCGACACCCTGGAGGTCGCGCTTTAGGTCTTGGTTGGGTTTGGTGAGTGTCATCTATGCCTCAGGCCGCTTTAGGCCTTTCAATGAGTCCATGGCTGTTCTCAATGAAGAGTAACAACCCTGCGACTTTCGCCAATCCTGATCCGGTCTAGCGCCCGGTTTAGAGAATCCAAGGCATCAAGGAGGGCTTTCGCCTCGGTCTCTCGACTATCTCCCCAAAGACGTTCAGCCATTTTATTCAGGGCTTGGATAGATCTTTCAATGTCTGCAGCGGTTGCTGTAGTGGGGTCTGCCGGCCGCTTCTTTGGCATTGTCAGAACTTCTGCAGCGCCCGTACGACGACGCCCACGATCCGGCAATGCTCGTCAAACGGTTCAATCGGGTACCCAGGGTTCAGCGGCTTTAAGAAAAGTCTCCCGCCATCATTGACGAGCTTCTTGAACGTCGCCTCGTTGCTAGCAGGCAGCTTGGCGATCACCAGCTTGCCAGGTGCTGCCTCGGCTTCGGTGTCCACGAGAATCAGAGTGCCTTCGGTGACGCTTTGCCCGACGGGTGAAGTCATCGAGTCTCCTTTGACCTCAAGCCAGAAAGCAGCGCCCTTCGAGTCGTATTCGGAAAACTCGTATCGATCAGAGAATCCGGCAGGGTAGGGCTCAACAGCTTCAGCCCAGGCGCCGGCGGCGACCCAGCTGATAACCGGGTAGCGGTAGGACTCAGCGGGTTGGCGAGCGTTGCTTACGTTTGAGTCGACAGTGCTCGAGCCAGTCATAGGCCCAATGTTCTCGGAGAGCCAAATAGCGTTCACCCCACACACATGTGCAATTTTTGGCAGGTGTGCGCTTTGAAGGTTCTTTCCTGTCTCCAGCTGCGAAATCACTGGCTGCTCGACCCCCACCTTTAGGGCGAGGGCTTTCTGCGTCAGCTTGGCGTGATTTCGTGCGGATTTGATTCTTTCGGCGAGTGTGCTCATCCGCTGGAATTTATAAGTTCCCTTATCGGCTTGCAAATAAGTGTCCTTCTACTTAGGATATAAGCATGCTTATTAGGAGGGCTCTCATATGACCCCTATCGAAAGGCTCGTCGACTTCTTCGGCGGGCAAACAAAAACAGCTTTGGCGCTCGACGTTTCCCAGGCCGCAGTTTCGTACTGGGTGGCCGGGATTCACCCGATGGGCGCCGAAAAGGCATTCAAGGCTGAAGAGTTAACCGGTGGAAAAGTTACTGCGCGTGAGCTGTGCATGCGAACAACGCGGTCCTAGTCCGCTGCATAGCAACACAGTCAACCATCCATTGAACAAATTTTCGCCCACGCACTGGCAGGGCGCCACAGAAACAAATTTGAGGTTTTACGAATGGAAGATTTCTTGAGGGCTTGCCACACCACCATCAAGGAAAGCGGGGCAGAGAAGCTGGCAGGGAAAATGTGCATGTCGCATGTGAGCCTGCTTCAGCGCTCCAACCCGGACAACGCCGCGCATCACCTGACTATCGAACATTTGTTCGGCGTTCTGCTGCACACCGGTGACATGCGCCCATTGACCGCTCTGGCCGATCAGTTCGGGTTCGACTTAATTGCGCGGGAAAAGCCTGCGGTCAAGCCGTTGATGGTTGCGCTTGGGCAGCTTTCGGCAGAGTGCGGGGATGTTGGCCGGCTAATTTTTGATGCTGCCGAGGACAACCACATCAGTCAGCACGAAAAAGCCCAAGGCGAGAAAGCGATCCTTGAGGCGATCGACGCACTTCAGGTTCTCCGCGAGTCGCTCAAGGCCGCCTGAATCGCAGACACAAAAAAGCCGGGCTGCAACCCGGCTCTTTCAACAACGATAAAACAATGTGGGGCCATTATGAACACGATTGTTGCTCCGGGCAATACGGTCACTATGTTGAGCCGGAAGATCATCGAACTCACCGGCAAACATCATCACCATGTTGTGTGCGGCATCAACGTGATGGTAACTCGATCAGGCATCGTCACGCTGGCTGAACAACTTCAAGGAATTACGCTGTGAGTGTCCAAGCAATGTCATGGGCGCTCTCTCTGCCCACCCAATCCCTGAAAGACTCAAGCGCTCGTCATGTGCTGCTGTGCCTGGCCAACTATGCCGGCTCCAACGGCGCTGGTGCATTCCCTTCTGCTTCGACTTTGTCCCAGGACACTGGCCTTTCAGAGCGTACGGTCCGCTACAAGTTGGATGATCTAGAGAAATGCGGGCTGATCCAGAAGGGCAATCAAGCCATTGCCGCCGTGCACATTGATCGTCATGACCGTCGCCCAGTCGTTTACGACCTTCAACTCTCGCGGGGTGCAATTCCTGCACCCCGTACAAACCGGGGTGCAAATGACGCAACGGGGTGCAACTCACTACAGAACGGGGTGCAGTCCGGAACAGAACGGGGTGCAGCGGCTGCACCCAATACGTCAATTAACCATCAAGGAACCGAACAGCAGCTGCAGCGCGAGATTTCCGATGTGATCGCCGAGCAGGACCAAGCCGCCATCGATGCACTGGATGAACGCCAACGCTTCGCCATGTTCGCCACCTGGGTACCGAGCGAAAAGGGATTGGCTGATCAACTCGCAATCGCCGGGCTGCCTGCTGAATCGGTGACTGATGAGTTGTTCGCTGATTTCAAGGGCTTCTTCGTTGCCAAGCCTGTGACCGTCGACAGCCCATCTGGCTGGTGCTTTCGACTGGTCAAGTGGATCAAGCGTGAGCAGGTGAAGCGTGCCGGAGACCAATCTGCGCCGCCTGACTTCGATGACTCTAGCTGGGCTGATGATCTGGGGGATTTGTGATGGAGATGAAAGCGCCGCGTAGTGCTACTCAACTGCTCAGCAAAATGGGAAACCTGCCACCCGTTGCGCTGGTTCAACCGAAGCAACTGCCGCCTGGCACCACCGACGTCGTTAACGCACTGTTCAAAGAGCTACAGGCGATTTTTCCGGCCTGGAAACAAGCCTGGCCCGACGATGATGCTTTGCGAGCTGCAAAGCGTAGCTGGATCAAGGCGTTCATCGTCGCCGGAATCAATACCCTTGAGCAGATCCGGTACGGGCTTCAGAACTGCCGACAGTACGGCGGCGATTTCGCGCCGAGCGTTGGCAAGTTCGTGAAGTGGTGCCAGCCAACGCTTGAGATGTTGGGCGTCCCTTCGCACGATAAGGCTTTCCGTGAAGCGCTGGTCAATTTGGACCCGAGCCGCGCCTCTTCCCGTGTGTGGTCGCACCCAGCGGTGCGTCATGCGGCGCTCCAGTGCGAGATGCATAACCTGAACAGCCTGGTGTCGGAGAAGGCCAGCAAGGTCTTCGATCGGGCCTACGACATCACCATCCGGATGTTGGTCCAGGGCAAACCGCTTGAGGATATCGCCGTCGGCATCGGGCACGACTCGCAGAAAGCTGAAGTGCAACTGGCCCAGGAATATGGTGATGCGCGACTACTAGCAACCATGGTTCGGCAATCCATTCCAGTCGATGGCCAGGCCGCCCGTGCTCAGTTGCTGGCTCGTCTCGGTATTCGAAAAAAAAATACTATCGAGGGCCACTCCGATGCCTGATCGCCTGTTGGCTGTTCCTGACCCGAATAACTATCGATTCGCCGTGTTCTGTTGCTCTTTCAAGTGGGATCTAGGGAGCACTCCCGATCACGCATTGGCGTTGTTTGTTGATCAGGCAATGGCCGAGCGTTATGGCGCATCGATGTGGCCGAACACCTTTCAAGTCGTCGATCTTCTGGCTCCAGTAGGTAACCCGCTATGACCGCCCAAGTGAAAACACTGACCGTGAAGCTTTCGGATGCCGAAATCGAGCGCAGCGCCAAGAAGCTTCACGTTCGCGACCTACGAGATGCGAGTCACCCGGCGTTGCACTTTCGCTTCGCGAAGAATCGATCGCGCGGATCTTGGTACTTGCTCAGCAAGCGCTCCTGGCACAGGATCGGCGCGTTTCCAGACCTGAGCACGAAGCAGGTCGTGGCCGCGTTGCCGGCAGTGCGCCTTCGGGTTGCTGCCGCCGAGAGCTCGACGCTTTCAACGTGGCTCACTACCGGAGAGCTTTTGACCTGGTATGCCGATCGGATGGCCCGCGACCGCAATTTGTCAGAGAAGCGCAAGAAGACCGGTGCTTCGGCTATCAAGTGTCACCTGATACCGCGCTTGGGCGACCTGTCGCTGACCGGTATCGACAAGGCAACCCTCGACAGTCAGCTCATGTGGCCGTTGCAGGAAAGCATTTCCATCGACTACGTGCGTTCGGTGTTCCAGCTGCTGGCCCTGGCTTTCCGTCAGGCGTTCAAGTTGGGCCTGATTTCGTCCAACCCAATGGCGAGCATGAAGTTCAACGACTTCTCCAAAGCCAAGGTTGGGATCAAGCCCTCTCGGTTGCGTGGTACCCAGCTCCAAGACCTGATGACTCGGTTGCTCGGCGCTATGGCGAGCAACCCTTCGGACGCCCTGTTGGCTCTGATGATGCTCTGTCATGGCACCCGCATCGGCGAAACCCGGCAGGCACGCTGGTCGCACGTCAGCCTGGCCGAGCGCGAGTGGTTCATTCCGGCCGAGCACACCAAGACGGGCGTCGAGCATCACCTGCCGCTGACCGATCAGGTGCGCAGGGTGCTGATCAGTTATCGCGAAATCCAGCGTGCTAATGGATATGACGGTCAGTTCCTGTTCCCGTCTCGCAACGGAAAAGCGCTCAGTGAAGGGCAGGCGAGTGCAGTGTTCGTGCGGCTGGGACAAGGCGAGTGGACCAGCCATGACTTGCGCAAAGTCGCCCGTACCGGTTGGGCAGACATTGGCATCGATCACCTGATCGGCGAGCTGCTGATCAACCACGCCATGGGCCACAACGTGAAGGTGTATATCCAGTCGGATGTCATGAGCCGTAAACGCGACGCTCTGGAGCAGTGGCACGCGCATCTAGATACGAAGGGATTTGACCAGATTCATATGTTGACCGGCGTTAGATTCGGAGATTCCGGTAAAGCGCTGAAAGCTACAGAACACAAGGCCTGCGAGGCCAATCAAGAATCAACCATAGGCGAGGTTTAAAAACGATGAAAAAGAGTTACGGCCCCGCCTTCAATAAGGAACTGATCCCGCTCAAACAGTGCCCGGCATGCAAGGGTAAGGCGGTGGTCAGCGGCGTCTTCCATCAGATCGATTGCATCCAGTGCAATGCCTCGGGGTGGGTTGCCGAGTTAACCGGTGAGGCATTGCCGGTGTCGGACCTGGTCACTCAACTGAGCCTGATGCTCCAGCGGTCAGCCAAAGAAGCCCAGGAGCTTCGCGGCCGGATGCCGCCACGTGGACCGCATGGCCAATACGAACAGAACAACCGCCGCGGCGCCGGCGGCACCAACTACACCGGGGATTGAGGGGATATTGATGATCTATAGCAGCGTACTTGGCGGTGTCGTTTCGGCCCTCGCCGCAGAGGCAATCGACAACACCAGCAAGCAGGCCTGGCAGAAGCTATACAACTCGGCGGAAGAAGATGAGGGTGGTGACCTGGCGACACTGGTCAGATCACGTGGCGCCGAGACGATTGACCGCACTCAGGTTGATTGCTGGGTTTCGGCTCGGTTGCACCACGGGCTTGAGCCGAAGCTCTGGAATGCACTGGTGGCCAAGTACAGCACGCATAAAGGCAAGAAGGTTCAGGCCATTGCTGCTCTTCAGGCGGTTGTCGGTACTCCGGCACCGAAGCTTTTTCTGTACAAGGCAATCACCACTTGGGCCATTCCACAGCTCAAGGGTGCAAAGCCGAAGTTGGTGCAATCGGTATCTGTGGATATCCCGTTGGATATGCCTGAGTGGCGTCGGGAGTCAATGGTAAAGGCAGCCATTGCAGCGGGTCATGCCAGTGCCAAGAGGGCCGAGTCGAGATCGGTCGACATGATCGTGTTGAAGGATAGCTTCTACGACATGAACACCTGGGACATAGACGGTACGCCGGAGTCGACTCGTCGCCGCTGGCGTGCCGGTGTGCATGGTGTGCTGGATGACATGGTGAATGAGGCGCTGAGTGAGGCGGACGCGATTCTGCAAGCTGAAGGACTCCTGCTGGATAGTGCTGCGTGAGCTTTGGCACGGAATAAAGAAACGTCCTTTGCTACAGTCAACCGATCAGCAAACTGGAGTGCGTGCTATGCGTTATATGGAGTTGGTCGGGGTAGTAGGTTTGTCGGTAGCAGTAGCATCCTGCGCCAGCAGTGGAAACAAGATCAGTCAAAGCCAAATTGATCAGATAAAAATCGGTGAAACCACATTCAATCAAATGGTTGAGATCTTCGGCTCGCCTGTTGGGCAGGGTTATGGAAGTGAAGGGCATCTGACTGCCAATTGGATGTACGTGTACGTCGGGCCGTTTGGTTCAGGAATGGAGCAACAGGTCTTGGCGGTTTATTTCGACGATAAGGACAAAGTGCAGAAGTACAACTTGCTGAACCAGGCACCCAATGGGCCTCGGTTGGGAAGGTGAGATTCACGTAGCCTATTGACATCAGTGAGCGATTGAGCGAAATTATCCCCATCCTGTCATTCCTGCGCGTGTTAGGAGTGACGAAGAAAGCCCGGCCTTAGTGCCGGGCTTTTTGCTTTCTGCACCACTCCTAAGCCTCGCCACTGTGCGGGGCTTCTTTTATTTCACTCTCCCAAATTTGGAGCGTGAGCAACCTTCAAGCCCTCGGCTCTCAACGACCGGGGGCTTTTTTATGGGGACAGAAAAGTGAACACAGAATCTGGCCTTGCGGTGACGGTCGCGAAAGCCGCGCCGCCGGTGGCGTATTTCAGCAGCACCACGCTTTTCGGCTTTCAAATTAGCCACCTGATTGGCTGGATGACTCTGCTCTATACCCTATTGCTGTTGCTCGATAAGGCGTTCCCGTCCTGGCGCACCACGCTGGTTAGCTCGGTTACGTCAGCGGTGACGGCATGGCGAAAATAAAGCTGCCGGCCGCACTTCTGGCGGTGTTGGCTGCCGGTGGTTCGGCCTATCAGCTGATGGACGTGGCAGTCCCCATCGTCGAGGGCAACCCTCTGCATGCCTATCTAGACATTGGCGGCGTTCCTACCATCTGCGGTGGGGTGACTAAGGGCGTGAAGTTGGGCGACGTTGAGACAATCGAGGGCTGCACGCGCCGCAACCGTGAGGCCATCGACATCGGGCTGAGGGACGTTGCGCGGTGCGTCACCACCTCTGATCCCATGCCCGAATCGATGAAAGCGGGGTGGGGCTTGTTTGCCTACAACGTCGGCGGCCCGAAGTTCTGCGGCTCGACAGCGGCCAGCCTGCTTCGCCAAGGGCAGTACGTGCAAGCGTGCGATCAACTCAAGCGGTGGCGATACGTTGCCGGTAAGGATTGCGCGCTGAAGAGCAGCAAGTGCGACGGCATCATTCATCGTCGCTCCCTGGAGGAAACCTTATGTGCGTGGGACTTGTGATCGGCGCGCTGGTAAGTGTTGTCGTGTTCCTGCTGGCCACCGTGGCGGTCGGTCCGTATCAAGTGGTGATGGTATGAAGCTGATTCCCTGGGGTATCGCGTTGCTGGTCGCGGCCTTGGCGCTCTGGCGCATCGAGGCCGTCGATTCGGCCCGCGCGTTGGCCGAACAGGCCAGCAGCAATGTCAGCAATCAGCTGACAACCGAACAGCAGCGAACCGCCGAACAGGCGGGGGTGATCGATGACCAGCGTGCCCAACTGAAGCAAGCGCAGACCGCTGACCGCTTGTTCCGATCATTGGCGCAGACCATCGCTAAGGATGGTGCCGTTACGCGTAACGCGCTACAGGAGCTTAAAGAGAATGATCAAGCTATCGCCGATTACCTGGCCGGTGCTGTACCTGCTGCTTACGGGGTGCAGTTCGCCCGTCCAGAAACCACCGACCCAACCCAGTACAAGCCAAGCGCAGCCCTGTCCGCTGGTAGCCTGCCGCCTGCCGGCACGCCCGGCGGTGCTGGCCAATGAGCAATGGGAGGATGCCGTGTTAGTGACTGAAGACGCGTTGAAGACCTGCGCCGCCCAGGTGCTGGCCTGCATCCAACAACAGGCACCGACCACGCGCCATAATGGTGCGTCGATGGGTCTGGGTCCCTCTGGCTCCAAAATTTGAACCTACGGTCGTCAGGCCCGCGCGGCTCGCGAATTTTTCGGTTTTCGGAAAAGCGCGCCCTTTGTCCACCTTTATCGTTCAATTTTTGAACAGGTGGTCACGTGCAGCCCTTGAATTTACTGGCAACGTGTGCGCCGAACGAGAAGGGCAAGGTGGACAAATAGGCCAAGCGCTCGGCCACCCCTTCGCATTGGTCGACCTATGCCGCTGATTTTGAATAAACGCGAATACGCCGATGCCCGGGGCATGTCCGAACGGACGGTTACGCGCTGGCTTGGCGAGGGGTTGCCGCACGAGGGAAGTGGCAAGAAGGGCGACCCCTTGCGCATCGACATGGCCAAGGCCACCGCTTGGGAAATTGCGCGGGAGGTGGCAAGGCAACTGGGCGACGGCAGCACGCTTGACGGTCAAACCACCAGCAAGGAACAAGAAGAACTGATGAAGCTGCGCGCCGACCGCAAGACGCGGGAAGCCGAAGCCGAGTTGCGCGCGTTGGAGCTGGGCGAAAAGAAAAAAACCTTGATCGACATCGATCTGGTCGAGCAGACCCTGGCCAGCGCACTGACGCAAATGGCGATGATCCTGCGCCCGGTGGGCCGCAAGGTGATTCCCAAAGTATTCACCGCGCGTAATGAAGCGGCGGGCTTGCAGATCTTCGACGACGAACTGACCCGGGCCATGTCGGTCGCGGCCGACATGCTGGAGGCGTTAGACATCCATGCCGCACCGTCTGAAGAGGATTCTTAAGCGGGGGGCCAAGGTGTTTCGGCCGGCGCCGTTGCGCGCGGCCTGGCTGTGGGCCAATCAGAAGCGCGTCTTGCCGCCGGGCAGTCCCGAGCCGGGGCCATGGAACAGCGATCGCGCACCTTGGGTCAAGGGCATCACCGAAGCCATCCGCGACCCGCTGTTCAAGATGGTGACCGGCGTGATGGGCGCGCAGATGTCGAAGACTGACGGCGTGCTGTTGAACGCAGTTGGCTGGCGGATGGACGACGATCCGGGTCCGGTGCTGTACATCGGCCCGACTCGCAAGAACGTCGAGTCGGTGAGCAAGGATCGTTTTTCCAAATTGCTGAAGTCGGTGCCGTCGCTGTTTGAGGCGCTGGCCAAGGGCAAGCAAGACACGATCAATGAAAAGTTCATCAACGGTCAGCGCATCGGCTTCGGCTGGGCGGGCTCGGCGACTGAGCTGGCGTCGCATCCATCGCGCGACGTGTTCGTCGATGAACGCGACCGTATGGGTAATAACGTCGGCGGCGAAGGCGACCCGATCAGTCTGGCCGAAGCGCGTATTTCCAACTTCATCGACGGCAATGTGACGGTTGTTTCGACACCGACCGTTGGCAGCGTGGAAACTGAAACCGACGACGATGGCCTGGAGCGCTGGCGGCCGTCGGACGATGTCCATTCGCCGGTGTGGAAGCTGTGGCAGGAAGGCACCCGGCACGAATGGGCCTGGTCGTGCCCGCACAAGGGTTGTGGTCGGTATTTCATCCCGCGTTTTTCGACCTTGTACATCCCCGACGGGGCGACGCCCAAGCAGGCCCTGGACGACGCCCGGCTGTTCTGCCCGCATTGCTCGGCGATGATCGCCGAGGAATCGAAAGAGTGGATGAATGACCGGGGCGTGTTTGTCGCCCCGGGCCAGCGCCTGGTTGGTTTCAACACGGCGGGTGCGCAGATCGAGCAGGGCGGCGTGACGGTAACGGTCGAATTCGGTACCTACCTGGCGCCGCTGGAGGCAGACACTTCGGCGTCGTTTTGGGTGTCCGGGTTGTGCTCGCCCTGGCAGACCTTTGGCCAGCGCGCGCGCAAGTTCGTGGTGGCCATGTTGTCGGGCGAGCCCGGCCGGATGCAGGCCGCGATTAACACCGCATTCGGCGAGCTGTTCATGGTCAAGGGCGAGGCGCCGGCCTGGCAGTCGGTTGCCGCGCTACGCCGGCCCTATGCCTTTGGCGAGGTGCCGCGCGGGGTGCAACTGATCTTGGCCGGTGTCGACGTGCAAGGCGACCGCCTGGTCTATGTGGTGCGCGGCTTCGGCTACAACTTTTCGTCGTGGCTGATCGAGCATGGCGAAATATGGGGCGACACCGAACAGGAACAGGTGTGGCAGGACCTGGCCACGCTGCTGGAAACGACCTACGACGGCCGGCCGATTGCGCGGATGCTGATCGACTCGGGCTATAAGCCCGGCGGCAAGGCTGCGCCGGTTCACATGGTCTATCAGTTCTGTCGGCGTTACTACGGCCGCGCGGTGCCGACCAAGGGCCGGCAGCAGCAAGACAAGCCGTACAAGTTCGCTGACGTGGACCAGAAGGGCCACGAACGTCAACCGCTGAAGCTGATGCACATCCACACCGACCACTTCAAAAGCTGGGTGCATGCCCGTATCGAGTGGCCGGTCGAACATGCCGGCGCCTGGTACATCGCGCAAGACGCGACCGACGATTACTGCCAGCAGGTGGTCGCCGAGGCGCGCCTGGTGACCCAGGCGGGGCGCGTGTTCTGGCACAAGCTGCGTACCGACAACCACTATTTCGACGCTGAAGTGTTGGCGGCGACAGCCGCCCATCTTGAGCAGGTGCATCGCCTGCCGCGCCTGGGGGACGAAATGCTAGACCAGCCGGATGAAACCGCGCCTGACCTAACGGACATGCCTGCGTCGCCTGATGGCGCGCGGGTAAAACAGAAACCCAAACCCCCACCGGAACCGGCAGCGCCGGCGCCAAAGCGGAAAAAACGCCGCCGGGGGGCTGTGAGTGAGTGCCAGCTATGAGCCGAAACCGTGGGGCAGTTCGGGCGGAAATCGCCGCCATCGACAAGGCCATTCTTGATGTGCTGCAGGGTGGCCAAAACGTCGAGGTGACGACGGCCGCCGGGACGCGAAAGGTGCAGATGGCGGACCTTAAAACCCTGTATGCACAACGCGATCGCCTGCGGCGCAGCCTGCGCGGCGGGCCGGTGGCGCGACAAGGAATTCCGATATGAGTCGAAACGTCTTCGACCGCGTGGTCGGTTTCTTTTCCGCCTCGGCGGGATTGGAGCGCGCGCGGGACCGGATGAGTCTCGACGCCCTGGATTCATTTGCCGGGGCGTCGAAAAGTCGCCCGGCGCTGAAATCGTGGTTTACCTCGAAAAAGGACGCCGACGGCGACGTTAACCCCGAACTGGCGACCCTGCGGTCGCGGTCGCGCGACTTGGAGCGCAATAACCCGATTGCCCACGGCGCCATGAAAACCAAGACGGTCTATGTGATCGGCACCGGGCTACGGCCTGAACCGAGTATCGACGCCGAGTTCCTGGGGCTGAGTTCCCAGCAGGCGGAGACGTTACAGGCGCAAATGTTGCGTGAGTTCAACCTGGCGGCCGATTGCCTGGAGGCAGACGCGGCGCGCCGCAAGACCTTCTTTCAAAAGCAAGCCGAGCTGTTCCATAGCGCCCGGGTGAATGGCGACGCGTTTCTGTTGCTGCCACATTTCGAGCGTGAAGGGTCACCGTACGCGACGCACTTTCAGTCGGTCGAGTCCGACCGCGTGTGCAACCCGAACAACAAACCCGACAGCGAAACCCTGTCGGGCGGTTTCGAGCTGGACGAACACGGCGCCGCCGTGGCGGTGCATGTGCTGCAAACCAACCCGGCCAAGCGCTTTTTGCGCTCGAAAGCGTCCTGGCAGCGGGTGCCGCTGTTCGGTGAGCAGAGCCGACGCAACGTGCTGATTCACTCCAACCACAACATGCGGGCCAGTCAAACGCGGGGCATTCCCGATTTGGCGCCGGTGATCGAGGTGATTAAGCAGGCCGGGCGCTACATCGATGCCGAACTGATGGCGTCGGTGATTAGCTCGAAATTCACCGTGTTCATCAAGTCCGACCGCGATGGTGGTGGGGATGCTTATGGGCCGGGAGGGGGCAGGACAGGTGCAGCGGATGACGATGACGACGACAGCGACGAAGCCCGCGACCTGCGCCTGGGTGATGGCCTGGTGTATGAGCTGGACGAAGGCGAGAGCATTGAAACGGCCAACCCGGGGCGACCGAATGCGGCCTTTGACCCCTTCGTGACGGCGCTCTGGCGCATGATCGGCGGCGCCATTGGTGTGCCGTTTGAAGTGTTGATCAAGCACTTTACCGCCAGTTACTCGGCCAGTCGGGCGGCGCTGTTGCAGTTCGCCCATTACATCATGGTCGACCGTGCGAATTTCGTCGTCGACGTGTGCCAGCCGTATTACGAAACCGTGATCGCGGAAGCGGTGGCACGGGGGCGCTTGCGCTTGCCGGGGTTCTTTCAGGACCCGCTGGTCCGCCGAGCCTACTGCCAAGCGCTGTGGCACGGGCCCAATCTGGGCGAGCTGGACGAACTGAAGGCGGTCAATGCGGCTGAGAAGCGGCTAAAGATCGGCATCAGCACGCACGAACGGGAAAGCCGTCACTTGCTGGGCCAAGGCTGGGAGCAAATCAACAACCGGCGCGTGATCGAGGAGCGCCGCAAGTACAAACCGGCGGCGCCGAGTGCGCCGCCCAATGACGACAACGTCGAACAAGGCCCCGAAGGCAACCGCCAACGGGGCCTTTTGCTGCCAGGGGAGGACGCATGAAAAAGCTGATGGCCTTGCAGTTTCTGGCTTCACAAGCCTGGGCGCTGCCGCCGACGATGCTGGCTGACATGGAAGCCATCGCCCGCCGAGAGTTGAAGGCCGGCAGCCTGGAGGCACTGGCCACGCAAGACGGGGAGGGGCTGAAGTCGGCCCCTGCCGTCGAGCTGCGCGACGGGGTGGCACTGATCAAGGTGCGCGGGGTGGTGTCGCGCTATGCCAGCTGGATGCACGACATTTGCGGCGGCACGTCGACCGAGGCGCTGGCCAAATCGCTGTCGGCTTCGATTGAAGACCCCAAGGCCCGCGCCGTGGTGCTGTGGTTCGACTCGCCCGGTGGCCAGGTCAACGGCCTGAATGAAATGGCCGAAATGATCTATCAGGCCCGGGGCCGGAAAAAGATCGTCGCCTATGTCGGCGGCCAAGCCTGTTCGGCGGCGTACTGGATGGCTTCGGCCTGTGCCGAAGTGGTGATCGACGCGACCGCCGAACTGGGTTCGGTGGGCACGGTAGCGGGGTTTCGCATCCTGCCGCCGGTCGAGGGCGAACAACGCATCGAAGTCGTGTCGAGCAATGCGCCGAACAAGCGCCTTGACCCGACCAGCGAGGACGGCCAGGCAGCCGTGCAGACCATCGTCGACGACCTCGAAACAGTGTTCATCGACGCGGTGACCCGAAACATGGGTGTCGGCCGCGACAAGGTCCTGGCCGACTTTGGCCGGGGCGGCACCTTTATCGGTGCCAAGGCAGTAAAGCAGGGCATGGCGCACCGCCTCGGCAGCTTGGAAGGCTTGATCGCCGAGCTAAGCGGCCGGCAGTCGTCGCGCCCGATTCAACCACTCAAGGCGTCAACCGCCGCCAAGACCAACGTAGGAGCAAACCACATGCCTCTGACTATCGCAGAAGGGGCGACGGCGGCCGCCGTTGCTGACGCCCTGA
>Ga0065714_10064580_pt1 | contig 32462 bp, 26 predicted proteins | sample MisRhiReplicate2_FD_59101 | JGI IMG/M metagenome (GOLD analysis project Ga0065714, IMG submission 59101) | Miscanthus rhizosphere microbial communities from Kellogg Biological Station, MSU, sample Rhizosphere Soil Replicate 2: eDNA_1 v2... | ecosystem: Host-associated > Plants > Roots >... | reverse complement strand
CATAAATCATGAATTGCCCCATTTTCATTAAGTTGTAAGAAGTTTTTCTAGTTAAAATTTTCTGTAGCCGACCCTGAGAGGGTCAAATTCAATTATTTCATAATTTTATTTCTCTCGGTTATTTTCGATCCACTTTTTCAGTGCCCTCATCGTAAGATAGCGGGCTTTTTCTTGGTTTTGATACCATATTGGCGGAGAGTGGGGGATTCGAACCACCTACTTTAATGCCGCTTAAAGGCTATATTTTCATGTATCTTACAAGTGACTCACTGAGAACTCACTGTGTATACCTTGTTGATCTCTTATTTAAAGATAATAAATTCTTGTAAAACGGCCAAACTCCAGGCTGGATTTTTTGATAATTTTCATAAAACTATCCCAATAAATGCCCCTGTTGGGACAGCTCGAAACAGTATCCGGCGACTTTTGCTACCATCTATTTTTTGGTTTGGTATAAACCATATTAAAGAATCATGCAAAAAAAAGAGCCTATGACAACACTAGATTTAATGACCCGTGAAGACCTGCAAAAATTCAAAACTGAATTATTCGCCGAACTTAGAAGCATATTACCTGCAACTGCCGCGACTGCGGCTTCAAGAAAATGGCTGCGAAGTGCTGAGGTCAGAAAGATACTCAACATATCACCCGGAACCCTGCAGAACCTTAGAAACAGTGGACAATTGCGATTTTCGAAGGTCGGCAGTATGACTTATTACAAATCAGAAGACATTGAGAAATTGCTGGAAGACAACGTTTCCTAGACTAGCCTGGTTATGAAATCAGCGGATACTTTAGATCAGTTTTTAAAACAGGCTGCGGCAGACAAAAGATTATTTCCCACACACATCAGTTTGTTTATGGCGATATTCTACCACAGTCATGCGGAACTTCCGTTGACACCGTTTCAAGTAAGCCGCAGAACGCTCATGATGTTTTCCCGAATTAAATCCAAGGCTACTTACCACAAATGTCTCAGTGAGTTAGTCACCTTCGGTTATATTAATTACCAGCCCTCGTTTGATCCGTTTAAGGCGAGTAAAGTCAGCATCATTGGTAATACATAAAATCAGTACCTATATATAAAGCGAAAGGCTTGTAGCCCGTTATCATTATTTCACCGTTTTTTGATAAGAAGATATAGGCATGATTTTCCAGTTATACTATGGATCCCTTTACAATTCTTTGCTATAGGTTTTAAGCCTCGAGTATCCCAAAGAGAAACATGTATTGTTAATACACTAAGATTAATTGTAATCTGCTGCAATCTATTTATAGCCGGGTTTAAAAGCCGCAAAATATTTTTTTAAAACTAATCATTTAGTTATATTAGCTTGATGTCAGTCAATTTGTCTTCCCGATTATGTTATTGAATTTCAAATTTTGCTTGCCTAAGCAGGGTCAATACGCCTTATTTTTTATAGGGATCATTTTCTATCAGTATGGTTGCTATTCATTTAAGTATAGCAAAGGTGGAAGGGTAGAAAGCAAATATCGCAATTACTATTTTAATGATAGTCTGAAGTTAGGAGCTGTCTTGTATGGCGACATGGATTTGAGCATAGGCGACGATCATCAACAAAAATTAATTAAAGTTACACCCCTTTGCAGGTACGTCTTGCGACGGTTTGGGATTAATAAATCCGATCGCCTTCTGTTTACAAGCATTTCTAGCAAATACAGTATTCTTGGCAGAGTTAGGAATTCTTCTATGATTAGATATAATGAATATCAGCAGGTTCTTGACCGTAAGGATTCGTATATGATGAAAACCTTAATCTATAAAAACCGTGAGGCATACGAAGGATTGATCCGTATCGATTCCAATAGATTTTTATCGATTGTTGACTATGGTGAGTCCGATAGAGAGAATGCAAAAGAAGGCTTTCATACCATTATGATCAATAGCGCCCGACGGATAAAAAGCCGCGAAGCGATGCTGTCGGTTTTGGATCCTTTTGAAGATGCAGAGGAACTGTTTGAGGAACATGGCTATCTAGCGGCTTACAAACTATCTGAAAACAGACCAAAGTACAAGGATCAAAATTTATTTGACCAGGCTTTGGCAACGTACTATTCGTTTAGTGGTGATCAGGAACTAGCCAGGCAACATGAAGCATCGTTTATTGGCTTTTTTAAGGAAACGATCAAAGACAGGGATTTGGAACCTGCAGCATCTGCAATTCTTCACAAAACGCATGATCATAACATTGTGATGTTTAATACTGCGCACCACAGACCGGAACATGCATACTTTCTTGGGCAGCTCCTTGAACGACTCCGTCAGCAAGGATTTACACATCTAGCGCTAGAGGCTTTAGCAGACTCATCGCCAGTGATGAAGAATGGTTTTGCGGTTCAAAGCGATGGTTTTTATACCCGTGATCCGGAAATCTCGAATTTAATATCCAAAGCAATAGCGTTAGGATATCAATTAGTTAGCTATGATGATGATTCCGAAAATAGAGAACAAGGGCAGGCTAGAAATATATTTAACAAAACATTTAAAAAAAATAAAAATTGCAAAGTGGTCGTGCTGGCGGGTTATGCACACATCGATGAACGTGCAACACCAAAAAAGATGGCAGTCTATTTTAAGGAGTTGACTGGTATTGATCCTTTCACTATTGACCAAACTCGGCTAATGACAAGCAAATGTATTGACCTAGACCCAAATAAAAAGGAAGAAGTTTTTACTTATTTACCTAAAACGTTTGGCTCAGGTATGGATATGCAAATTTGGAACAATATCCAGTTAAAAGAAAAGCCAATAGGCATTGAGTTAGGTATGGCACCGATATCCATAAAAGTTGAGTTGCCAGATTCGGTGAAACTTACAGATCACTCAGCTATCCAGGCTGTTTATAACCAGGCAAATTTTATTATAGATTCAATAGCTGTTCCCCTGCATATAAAAATGATTCCTGCTAAGACTGAAAGTCTTACGCTTCTCCTATATCCCGGTAAATATATTTTGCAACTTTTAGGGGAAGGAAAGCAACTTTTATACAGCCGGGAGTTATTTGTAAATTAGGAAATGAAGTTTGTCTTAGGAAGAGCCTATAATAATACATCTGATTTTCCCGATGAACATAGTGACAATTACACAAAGGATCCATGTGAGCACCTATTATTCCATCGGATAATTTGATATAATTTCCTTGTATCGTTAGTTATACCATATTTCTCAGAAAATACATATTCCAAAAAATATCAATATTCCCTCATTATTTGATAATTGATTAAGCAGAGAATATTTTGTTTTGTCTCATAAATGGCTTCCTAATATTTATTTGCTTTAGATCTAATTATCATAAACCCATTCCATTATTCAAATCAGAATTTTAGTTTTTGATGATGAGTTTTTGATAATTTGGGTTACAAAAAAACGAAGGTTTAAATGTAAAGTCTGAATTTTTTAGTCTCTCAGCATTTTAGGCTTACAACACCATTACAATAAACTATTACACTGCATGATTACACGAAACTGTCAGCAACGGTATGGTTTTTCTGTTGGTAGGTCACTTATTTTTTTATCATTATGGGCTTTAAAGTATAAATACTATAATATTCCCCTGATATACCCAGCGTGGGAGACACTGGGAAATTCAACTTCAATTTTTGGCAGGAATTAAATTATTGCCATGAGAACATTAGTAAATCTTAAGAAGGATGATTCAGATCCAAAGCCGACTTACATCCAGCAACTCCCGAGAAGGAAAGCAGTTAAGGACAGAAAAAAAATCCGGCAATTGCTGAGATCCATGCTCCCGATGGAAGACGAACAGCGACAAATTCAGGAAGAGCAAAAACTATTTCACAAACCCGGAAAGGCTCAGTAAATCCCAAAATATGATGAAGACAAAGAACAGGATTTCTCCGCAGAAGCCAGGGTTAATTTTAGTCTCGCCTGAGCCTAGCAAAGATGTATTTTCGTCTACGAAAATCTCTTTGCTTGTTGCCACAAGAAATGAAGGGGCTGCGGAACTTGCCCCTTCTGGAACCCATAAAAGATCGATGTAATGGCCAGGAAAAAATCTGCTGAACCGGAGAAGATCCTGAGCCGTGTGCTGAGAATCCGGCTGACTGATGCCGCTTTCAGTAGGCTGGAAAAGATCAGCAGAAGCAGCGATTGCCGCACAGTCGGAGAAGCAGCAAGAAAGATACTGAGCAAGGAGAAGATCACCCTGTTCTACAAAGACATCACCCTCAATGCTGCCATGGAAGAACTGGCTTTAGTCAGGAAAGAGTTAAGGGCAATCGGGATTAACATCAACCAGATTACTAAAGCATTTCACACGGATAAAAGGGAACAGTCTCAGGCTTTACAGGTCGACAAAGTGATTCAGCTTTACCAGCAGGTGGAAGTAAAAACGGACACTCTGCTTTTGATCATCAACAGGCTTGCGGAAAAATGGTTGCCAAGATCATAACCGGGAAAAGTATGAGAGGCGCTCTGCAGTACAACGAGAACAAGGTAGCAGAAGGCAAGGCAGAACTGATCGTCGCGAGTGGGTTTGCGGGTGATATTGACAAGATGAACTTTCATCAAAAGCTTCACCGGTTTCAAAACCTGCTGATGCTGAACCCCAAAGTAAAGACCAACACCCTGCACATTTCCCTCAATTTCCATTCGGCCGAAAACCTGAGGGACTACAAATTACAGCAGATTGCTTTGACATACATGGATCGAATTGGTTTCTGTGACCAGCCATTTTTAGTTTATCGGCATAATGATGCCGGACATGACCACATCCATATCTTAACGACCAACGTTCAGGCGGATGGTGAGCGGATCGACCTGCATAACATCGGTGCCAACCGGTCGGAGAAAGCCAGAAAGGAAATAGAAATCGAGTTTGACCTGGTAAAAGCAGAAAGGAGCCGGCTTAAGCTTGGGCCAGGAATTGGCCCTGTTGAAGTAAAGAAAGTGATTTATGGAAAGATTTCGACCAAGAGAGCCATCAGCAATACAGTAAACGCCATCATCGGTTCATACAAATTTACCTCAGTTGCTGAATTGAATGCTGTCTTGAAAGAGTTCAATGTGGTCGCCGACCGTGGTGCGGAAGATACGCTGATGTTTCAAAAGAAAGGATTGGTCTATAGTCTGTTGGATGAGAAAGGAAATAAAGTTGGTGTGCCCATCAAATCAAGTTCCCTGCACTCCAAACCCACACTGCCTTTTTTGGAAAAGCAATTTGTAAAACACGCAGAAAGCAGGCTGGAATTTAAGCTGCAACTCAGAAAGGCAGTTGACAAGATCCTGGCAACCAAACCCCGGAACCAGGAAGCTTTTATCAAGGCTATGGGATCGGCGGGAATCAATGCAGTGTTCAGGGTAGGTACAAACGGTCAGGCTTTCGGGATTACGTACGTGGACAATTGGCATAAAACGGTATTCAATGGAAGTAATTTGGGCAAGGCTTACAGTGCAAAGGCTATTCTGGCAAACCTGGAAAGAAACAAAATGTCAATAGAAGGCTTACAAATGTCAATTAAAAGCAGGAAGAGGTCGACAAGCCCAATTGACAAAAGGAACGCCGACCAACAAATAGCAGACATGACCAACCCTATAACAAATCTTTTAGAAACGATGCTAAAGGAACAATTCGACCCGTCAGGCCAGCCGCCGAAAAAACGAAAACGCAAAAAGTTAAATCTCTAAATCATATAAAATGCAAACAGGAGAAAACATACAGGCATTACGCAAGATCACGGACTTTACCCGGCTGCTCAGCCTGGTCATTCTAGCCATTCACTTTTATATATTTTGTTATCCCGCATTCCAGTTATGGGGCTTAAGGGCAGAGCTGACCGATAGCATTCTGGAGAAAATAAGGGTGATGGCTGTTTTTAAAACCGAACTGTTGTCTAAGTCAGCCGCATTGTTTCTGCTCATCGTTTCCTTGGTGGCAGCAAAAGGAAAGAAGGATGAAAAGCAGATGTTCCAAAGGGCGATTGAGGAACATTGACCAGAATAGTTTAGTAATAGTTAATAGTTCCGTAGCCGCCGGTCCATTTGAGCCCGGCGGGACTACATAATTTGGTTATTCAAGCGAACGCCGATCCGGAAGGACCGGCTTTGTTGTTTTTTAGAGGTTGGCTGGTGAAAACTGAAGCCTTCTGCAACCGATCAATCTTTTACATCGATTCGCTTCGATTATTCACCATAAAATGTATATTTATCAATCTAACTTTAACGCAAATCAGGTTTGGAATTAAAAACAAGTTTATTTCTAAAGCAACCAAGGGAGAATGCAGGATCGCGTACGTCCAACAGGTACGATTACCAAAAGGATTGGGCAATCTGCAAACTGACCGAACTGCACACTTCCGGTGGAGACTACCTGCTAAGTTTCGAATTCCACGATGATATTCTGGTGTTCGATTCCAGTACAGCCCCTTCTGAAATTAACTGCTTCCAAATTAAGTCAAAAGAAAAGAAAGCTTGGACCCCAAAAGAGCTTTACACGGGTAAAAAAGGTAAAAGGGGTGATAGCTATTCCTTTCTCGCCAAACTTTATCTCCATTTAAAGGACCATCAGGCAAATGTGGCAGGACTATCATTTGTCACCAATAGCTTTGTCAAGTCAAAACTAAAGGATGACAGTGAATGCTCAGCGGTAGAATCATTTATGCTTGGGGACCTTTCCGAGGATGTTCTGAAAAAACTTTGTGATCAAATGAAGATGGATTTGAAAACGCAAGATCTGGATGACTTTTGCAAGGTGACCAAGATACATCAGCATCAATTGGATATCAACCACCATAGTGAAATTACTCAAGGAAGACTGGCAAAATTCATAGAAGTGGCTCTGCCAAACGTAAGATATCAGATTGGTCCGCTTTATAAGGCCATTTTTGACGAGGTGAAGACCAAGACAAACGTGGAACATCAGGTTCTGAATTTTGACGATCTGAAAAGATTGAAATCAATTTCCCGAACGGATTTTGACGGATATCTAAAGGCAATCTCGGATCAGGAAGATTTTCGCGAACTAGCAAAATCTATAGAAAATCGTCTGAATGCTGAGCAGGCATCGTTCAGTTTCGTTGCAGAATTTGGTAGGTATGCAAAACAGTACGAGGTGGATAGAATGGACCATACAAATATGATCCTTCAATCGACTGTTAGCCAGATTGCCGGTGAGATCAAGGTGCACAGCAGTATCTCGCCACAGATCACGCAACAGATGCAAGAAATTTTTGATAAGCTCCCCGAGGGTACAAACGTGTTCCCGGGCAGCTATCTAAGGACAATTATATTGTTTGAACTTTATGGAAAAGGGTGATTTTAAGCGATTAGTCAGAACACTTAGAAACTGGAAAAATGAAGGAATTCAGATTAAAAGAAATGATCCTGCTATCGATGAAGGAACGAAAATCGAGGAGGATAACATTCGATCCCATGAGGACGGTGATGATAGGGGGGAACGAGACGGGTAAATCCGTTCTGTTGAAATCCATCTATTGGACCTTGGGTGCGGAACCCCACAAGATGCATAGCCGCTGGCTCGGTGCACACCCGCTTTCTTTGGTCAGCTTCAGTCTTGATTCCGAAGAGTTTTATATGATCCGGCAACAAAAAACATTCGGTTTGTTCGATCATAACAAAAGACTTATCGGTGCCTACCATCGCATTTCAGATTTGGGATACAAATTAGCGGATTTGTTCGGATTCAAACTTGAACTACCCGACAGGGAAGGGAAGGCGGTGATACCACCTCCAGCTTACCAGTTCTTGCCCTTTTACATGGATCAAGACAACAGCTGGCAAAAAAACTGGGAATCATTCACCGGTCTCTATCTGCCATCTGCTCGGACCGACGTCGTACATTATCATACCGGTATACGGCCCAATCAATATTACACTGTTAAAAACGAGCTGAATGTTCTAAATGATAGTATAAACGACATCCAAAAAGAGATCCGCTTGATAAGGACGCTATTGTCAAGCCTTAAAGCAAAATTCGTTGAAGCCAATTTTTCTATTGATCTGGAAACCTTCCAGGAAGAAATTACCGAAATGTTGGTGTCTTGCGAACAGTTGAAGCAGCAACAGGAGAAATACAAAACCAAACTTTCCGCCCTTTACAACACCAAAATCAGTCTTGAAGCCCAGCAAACTATTGTCCGTAAGGCGCTTACTGAAACCCAAAAAGATTACCACTATGCTGTGGATACCCTTGATGCGGTTGTTTCCTGTCCTAGTTGCGGTGCGGAATACGAGAATTCTTTTGCGGAACGTTTCGGCATAGCTCAAGATGAACAGCGATGTTTGGAACTGCTCAGTGAACTTGACCTGGAACTTCAAAAGGTACTGATCGACATCGAAAAACTGGACATTGCCTTTTTGGCGAACAACGCTGAACTGTCCAGAATTGAATTTCAACTGGAAAAGAAAAGAGGGGAGATCAAACTTAAGGACATTATCGAAAGTGAAGGGAAACGAGAAGTTCAGGCACTTTTTAAAGAGGAGATTGGCAAGTATGATCTGGAATTGGCTTCCAAGATAGAACTGCGGCAGGATTTGGATACCCAATTGCGGGAACTTGAAAATAAACATCGTGCAGGACAGATCAGATTAAAATTCCGAAATTTACTGAGAGCCTACCTTGACCTTTTGAACCTGAAAGGAGTGGATACCAAAGCGTTTGCTCGCATCGATGCCAAGGGCAGTGAATCTGGAAGCAAAACGCCAAGAGAGCTTATGGCCTACTATTATGCGATCCTTCACCTGATGAGGGAGTATGCGTCTTCGACCTATTTTCCGATCGTGATCGATTCTCCAAACCAACAAGGCCAGGATGCTGAAAACCTGCCGATTTTGCTGAACTTTATTTTGAACAAACAGCCCAAAGATTCTCAACTTATACTTTCGATAGAGGAGGAGCACGGGATAGACTTCAACGGGAAACTTATTTATCTGACCAACAAGCAATCGGTGCTTTCAGAAGATGGGTACGATGAGGATTTTGCCGCCGTTCGACCGTTTTATAATGACATTTTTGGTATCAAGTTGTTTTATTAAATCCTTTATTTCACTTTGAATTGTTTTTACAATGCTCAATCGTAATTTATTGATCAGTCGACAAATCCAATTCTCACTGGACGAATTGAGAGGTTACGGGGAATACATGGAAACATTTATTCAGGAAAGAATAGAGCGATTTGAAGACGAGAACAATGTAGAAGAGTTAGAAAAATACAAAGATACCAACCCAGAATATTACTACTGGATAATAGATGATCTTGGTGACCGATGGCGCGAGGTTCATTTTGTGTATCCAAATAATTTCAGGTATTCGCTTTTTGCCCAGATTTATTCGACGCTTGAAGTCAAGCTTCAATCACTGGTCGACCGTCACAAGAGAGAATTTTCGACGGATTTCAAGGTTGGAGAAAAGTTAAGTTATGTGGGTAAATCCAAACGTTATCTAGAACTTGCCGGCCTTGATCTCTCTGATATAGATGCCGAATTTGTGTTTATTGATTCCTCGCTGAGACTCATTCGTAACCAGATCATGCACGAGAATGGCTACATCACCCCATCTTCTAAAGGTTGGGATTCAATTTTGGATTTCGCACTAAAGAATAGAACCTACCTTCAATTTGAACCTGATCCTTTTGAAATACAGGTAGACGGAAAACCATTACATGAATCTAAATCTAATTTCAGATTTCAATTGATTTTTTCCGGGCCAAAGCTGAATAACGACTTTTTTGAAAAAGTGAAATCAATCTTTATAGCAATCGGAAAAAAGCCTCTTTTCTGATCAACTTAATATTCCCTTTCTTACCAAAGCCGGAATGCATGATCTTCAGGATTAAGGCTCACGTTCGCAGAGTGTCTTGATCTCTTTCGTGCTAAATTTGGCAGGTGCCTGTTTTCGAAAATCTTCCAGCATATTTTCCGCATACCAAATGAAATCTCCCGCAGTATCCGGGAAATCCTTTTTAAATTTTTTGAAGTTCCTCTGCATGTACAGATAGACCAATTGAAGATCTTCCTCACTTTTTGATGCCAGTCCGTTGAGGATTTCCAGCACCAATCTATCTGGTGAACGGTAGAACTTGTCCTGATGTAGAATTCGATCCGGAATCACATGGATCACCTTATCCAGCTTGTTCAACGCTTTCCGGGTATCTATCTTCCAGATTTGAAACCTGGACTGTATCTCCAGTGTTGGCTTTTCCCCAGAGGCGAGGTGGTCGATCAGGTAGTTGAATCCAGCTATTTCACCCGCTTGCGCCAGGTATTTTGCTGCCGTAATCTGGTCCTCTTTTTTGTGGGTTTTGGACCGGAGTGTTTTTTTTATCCCTGGCAAAGCTTCCTGGGGATGATCATCAGACAGGATCCTGACCATTTCCATATAGATGTAATCGGCGAAGGGTTCCTGTTTCCTGAAAAATGGAATAAGCTGTTCCGGTTTTCCTCCCAACTTATTGTAGGTCGAGATCATATGGGAAGTGTCAGGCCGGTTATAATCGCCAGAATTGATTCGTTCCAGCAGCATTGGTATCGCCTGTGTCAGTTTCAAAACTTTGCACATTTCCAAGTGGGCGGTTTCGACATGTTCACTGGTGATCCCGCTTCGCAGATTAGCCAGTATCTTATCCCCCAATTTTTCAGGTTCATCTTTAAAGCTCTCCAGCAGAGATTGCGCAATCGAACCCTTTTTGTTTGCTTTGGCGGTGGATATGGCATTGATCCCTCCGGATATGATCCAGGTAAAATCCAGCAACTTTTCATTGGGGGTCTGAAATCCATATTTCTGCCACAGTTCTGCCAGCAGCACTCTCTTGTAATGCCAGATTTCGTCAGAAGGGCGGCCAATAATGTCCTCGAATAATGCATTGGGCAGTTCTCGGTGATAATATTCTTCGAGTAATTTCAAATACTGGTGTCCCAGCACAGGATCGTCGGTCTTCTCCCGAACACGTATAGCTCTCCAGGTTTCAAACAGCCCTGGGTAGGCGATCTTTTCCAAACAATCCTCCAGTGATACTTTCTGTTTTTCCTTCCAGCATTTTCTGATAAATGCAATCAGATGATTGGATTCCAGGTGCGTTCTTTTTGTCTTTTTGACATCCCGGGAAAAAACCTGGGATTTATTCGGATTACCATTCTTGTAAAAGCCAAAGAAGTTACGGATCGCCGTTTCAAAGTCTTCTTTATTTTTAATATGCGGGTGATCATTGGCATTTCTGACTTTTTCCATCTCCTCGTAGTCGTCTCGGTAGGACTGGGGTTCTGGTTCTTTCCCGAACGCCTGCTCGATGATGGTCCTAAATGCTTCACCTGCCGGCAAATTTCTTTCCCGGTAGTAGGCTGATTTAAACGAAATAAGTGTCCCTTTGTCTATTTCACCATCTTCGTGCATCTGGATCAGTATCTCTTCCGCTTTGGGACTGAGCATTTTTCCGAAATAGAACGCATGCCCGTCAATACATGTGAGCTGCAGATAGATTTGGATACCCAGATGGTGGGTTCCAGTTTTTTCAAAGAAACTGAACACCTCTTCAAAATCGTCGAGTTCGTGCTTTCTTTCCGCACAGATCAAAAAGTTGACCAGATGGTAAAGCAATCCCTTGTCGGAAGGATATAATGAAGCCAATAGGTTGGCGAAGTTTTTTGCGTACGCTTCGCGGCTGGAACTACTGGAATGGTAAAAATCCATCCAGGGTGCGGTTGACATCAGTGCCAGCAATCTCTTGAGGTTTGCTGCCGATCGGGTAGCCAATAAGAATTTTTCCAGGTCGGCCTCTGAGCCGTGATGGTTGATTCCTATATTGTAGCGGACAAGGATTTCAAAGCCGTCAATACCGAACTGGTAGTGTTTTTCGATGTCATCAGTCGCGATCAGGTACTTATAGACACCTTCACGGAATTCATGGTTGTCCAGCCTTGGTGATTTGCGGAGTATCTCCACCAGAAGTTTTTTGCTTTTCAGTTTATAATACGAAACCAGTTGGAGCACTAACCTGGCATAATAGGTGTCCGACAATAACGGCATCTGTTGGTTTACGGCTTTGAGTAACGCTTTTTGATGCGCGTCCTCCAACTGCATATTTTTTAAGATACGACAAGCTACTGCCTTTATTCGTTCGGTTATCCCTGAGCACAATAGGTCTATCAGGAATAGTGTTCCTTTAGCATCATTGCCTATAAATTCTGCCACATCCGCCTCCTGTACTACAAGCAGACGGGTATTGTCCCTTACCATGCGGTCAAATATCTCCCCAAGGATTTGCAGTCTCAGTTCCGCGCTGAACTTACCACGGTCGGCCAGGGTTAGCAGTTCGATATTGTCCTGCCTGATAAATTCCATGATCGCCTTGCGAAGTCCACTTGAGGGATCCAGTTGGGAGAGGTAGCTGGCCACAGTCTGAATCCATTTGATGCTGATCTTTTTGATCTGTTTACCATGGGATATCATTGGAATGATTTCTTCCACGGAGAAGGCATGGAGCTGATTTGCGGCCAGCTGCTCCTGGAACATCGCGTTGATGAAGCTCCAGGAACTACCATTGATAGTCACAATTGAACTGTTCTGGAGCAGTTGGATCTCTTTTTTGGTAAACAGCTCCTGCACCTGATCTTTGGTTAATGCATTAAGCCCGCTGAGCTGCAGGGAAAAAGCCAGCTTTTGGAGTGCTTTTTTATAGACGACACGGTTTTCATCCAACATTTCGCCCCCAGGTAAACGTCTTGTTGCACTTACACTCAGGGATTTCTCGATAAACCTGTCGGTCACCTCACTTCTATTCTTTGGAAGAAGTTTCCCTGGTTGAAGATACCAATCGGTCACCTCGATCAGGTAAAACGGATTACGGATCAGCTCAGAAAGGTCCAGTTGGTGGGTGCGCTTGATAAAGTTTTTTTTCTGCGTTCCAAGTCTGCTTTCCAAATATTCGTCCAGGTAATAGTATTCTATGGACTGGAGCTGGAAAAATTCGAAATCGCGGAGTTCTGTTTCCAGATGATAATTGTGGAAGAACAATTTGCGGCAGGTGAACAGTAAATTCACCTGTGGATAGCTCCGCACAAAATCCTTGATCACGGTGATGGCCTCGGTAAAGCGGTCAGAAGCGACCTCATCCAGACCATCGATCATCACCAACAAATTGCAGGATCCAACACTTTCCCATGCATTGTAGTGTTCCCGGAGAATTTCTGCGATGGGCTTTAGCGTGGTATCTTTTAAAAGGACCAATAGCGGAACAATGGTTCCATGTTCTGAAGTCAGTTCATGGGCCGCTTGACGCAGGAGTGAAGATTTGCCATCATAGGCATCGGCCAGAATACAAATGCGTTTGGCTACGGCCAGGTGTTCATCGATGATCTGCCTGATGGACAGGCTATTTTCTTTGTTTCTTAAGAATGGGTTTTCTTCGATGTTTTTGATGTTGATCAGTGTCCTGGGTATATAATCCTTTAATGAAGGATAGGGAGGAATATCCGGTTCGGCGGAAAAGCAATACTGATCTGCCTGCTGCTTGCCGAAATAATGGGCAACCAGCCTGTAATGTTTTTTAAGCAGATTTTCGATATAGTTGACGTCCCAGAGCTGATAGGAGATATCGTGGGTATTGCTAAACTCCTGCTGCTTTTCCAAGTAATGGTTTTGGATTGTTGCTTTCTGCAGATCGGAGACGGTTGCTAGGATGAAAGTGTCGCTGTCTTTTAAAAAACTTCCTTTTAGAAATTCTTTTTCTGCCGCCTGAAGTCCGTAAAGTGTAAGATCAGTACGCTTTTTGCACTGTATAGACAGTTTTTTGCCACTGTGCTGCTGAAGGGCAAAGATGTCAATACCCTGTTGCCGGTTTCCCTGTTTCAGAAAACGCTGGGCCGATGGTTCCTTAAATACATCCTGTATGAGGTAGACGATCAGCTCCTCAAATTTTTCCCAGGGAAATTGAGTCCAGTTGAGTACTGCTGCCATTATCCTAATGTGAGGGTTTGATTGTTTTTAAACCATTTCAATGGTATTGAACTGTCCAGCAACCATGTCTCCATTATCCGATCGCTTTGTCGTTGGGCATGGAACAGTTTTGCCAATATGTGAAAGTGGATTAGAATCATAAGTTAGCGTTTGATGGCGGCTGTGCTTCAACCACCTGTTGTTGATCGTCTAAAATACTGAAAGTCCCGCAAAGAAAAACAGTCAGGGAAAAAAAAGAGATCAGCGGGCAGACTATTAAGAAGGCTTTTTGATCATAATCTTGAGCTGGGCCATAAAAGGATGGGTGAGGAAGATAAAGATCGCTTTTTGCAAGGTTTCCAAGTTTCCCAGATAGATTCCGATCTTGTCGGTCATAGCCTGGACAACTTCGGACTGGATATCACCCATGGCAAATTCGTGCCTGTATTTTTCGAGTAAATTCTTATGGGGCATTTCGTATCTATAGTATGCGTCAAGCAAAGTCATATCCTCATGGGTATAGCTCCCGTTATGGGCCAAGTGGTTACGGTAGGGTTTGATCGGATCGATCTGATCTTTGACCAATGCCCATATCTTCTTGAACTCTGGGTAGGAGGGAGAGATCTTATCGATTACCAGCTTCTCCATGTTCAGGCTCTTTTTGATTCCAAGTTGCATCACATGGTCGATCAGTATCAAAAACAGGTCTTTTGTTTTTCCGATTCTAATGAAAAAGTTTTCATAATGGTACCGGATGAGCCGAACTGATTCCTTGTTGGCTCTTTCCAGCCTTGCACCGCAGGGATCATACTCCATTAATAGGTCTTTAATCATGGCCATATCTTCTACATTTATCCTGATCTCGTCAACATAGCGCTGGGTCCTGGATACATAGAGTGCAAAATCCGTCTGGTAGAACTTCTTGAGCTCTTCCTGATTTTTGCCGGCAAAGAATTTTAGGTAGACGCGGTTGATGGCCTCTATTAAGGGTGTCTCTGCCGAGGTCATGGAGTTGAACTCCTCATTGCTCATCGTTGCCATAGTTTATGTGCTTACTTTTGTGATCGTTATTAATTTCCTGGAACTTTTTGAGCAAATTTATGGTATAACTGCGCAGCCTATTTGCGCACAGTTTTTTCTTTCTTATTAGTTGTTTTTGAGCGGGATTTCTACCTATGATGGCTCAGAATCTTTTGTAGAGATCATTTCGGTTTCCTTCAAGGTCATAGGGTCGATGGTTTTCCCCCCGGTCTGTATGGCCAGGACCCTGCAAAGCTTGCTTGCCGGGTTGCTGACACTGGAACCTTCCAGCAGGTCAGCCTCGGCGATGATCCGGCAGCACAATTCTCCCATGTACAGCTTTCCCTTGAGGTGGTCACAGTCGTCGGGATCGGAACTGCAGATGGAGCACATCGCCTTTTTGATAATGTATCCTGCACTGAAAAACTGCATGGGCGGGAAGAGCAGCCGCTCATGGTCTAACAGCCTTTGCAGGTAGCCTTCAATGCCCTGGGTATTGTCGAGAGGGTAGTTACGGATCACTGGCCCAAGGATCGTCTGTGCCCGGACCAGGTTGGTCCAGGCAGCAGCCATCTGGTCTTTTTTGATAAAGACCATCATCTGTAGTTCGAAGGCTATTGCCCGGATCGAGCCTACAATGCAATACACCAGATTGGCCTCGGGTTCCATCTTATTAGAGACAAAATCACTTTTAAGTTCCAAAAGCTCGGATACGTATCTGTTGATGGAAAGAATTTCCTCCTCCTGTATCCCCTGGCCAATGGACATGAACGCCTTTCGCTGAGCGATCTCGGCCCTTTGGTTGAAATCGTCCATCAAGGGGCCTGGGTTAACTGAATAGCCGATCATTTTTCAAGCTGCTTGATCACGTTCGCCAAGTCTTTAATACCTTCCGGCCCGCCTTTATAGGTAATTTTCTTTACCGTTTTGTCGCCCTGCTGCTCCACGAAAATATCAATGGCTACGGTTTTTCTTCCAGGATTGCCCTTGAAAAAATCATATACGTAGCTGGAGACGATGTTCAGTGCAACAGAGACCACGTTGGGATTGGAAAGTATGGTTCCCACGCCGATAAACAGGCTGGGCAAAAATAGATCCGCACTTTTTCGTCCCAGCAATTGGGGTTTGGTGTCCTCCAGGGTTGGAACAGGTACCTGTTGCAGCCTTAAAGTCTTTTTCAGTTCGGTCAGTGTATCGGGGTAGATAAAATCTCCAATCTTGTCGGCTTCTTCGATATTCTCGGGCAAAAAGCTCAGGTTTTCCGGCATCTGCAGCTTGAGCCTTTTAAGGGAGCCCGCCAGGTCGGTTTCGGTAACGGTATAGTCCATAGTGTTTTATTTTTTGGATTTTTATGAATGTTGGGGTTTAAGGAATTAGTGATAATGGGCACCTCTGTATTTCAGTCTTCGTTGATAGGCCGCATCATCCTTATAGATTTGTATCCTTGAAGAGAGATAATCTCGATGGCCAAAATAACGGAACTGCGATGGCATTTCGAAAATTACCTTTAATACCTCGGTGAGTCGCCTTGCGATCACCTCTGACCATATTTCTCCACTTGTCGTGCTGAAATGGTTGTTGTGGAAACTGAGCTCCTTGAATTTCTCCAGTTCGGAATTTACCGTTAGGATAAGGGAAATCATCCCGTTTTGAAGGTGTGCGAGGCGATTCCGGCAAATATCCAGGACTGTATTGAGAATTTTAGTATTGTCGGGGTTCTCTTTGACCAGTTGTTCCAGGACTTCTTTCGCCAGCGTATGGTGTTCGGCCTGCATGCCGTTAAAAAACATCAGGCAAAAATGTTCACTTGCAAAAACGCCATCGTAGTCTTTGATCCTGAGCACCGAATCATAGACCAATTGCGAGGCATCAGCACGTTTCCATACTCCAGCAAGCATTTTCCTGCTGAAATTATCCGAATCCTGTCTTCTTTGGTACCAACTGTCAACTGTCTGGGAAAAAAAAGTAGGATCCATTTCTACCAATAGCAGCAGTTCTTTGCCGTCATGATCAAAATCTGACCTGGACTCTTCCTGCTGTTGATAGATCGTTTTGCAGAGATCAAGATTGTTCTTTAAGAGCTGTGGAGCGGATTCAAAAAACTTATGACAGACTTTGTATTTGAAATCCGGTTTGCTGTATCTTCCCGTAAGGATGAGCATCAGGCCTTCCAAAAATCCAGGACGGTAGCTCTCATAATTCTGGTAATGCGAGGGATAGATTTCTGAAGTTAATTTGCTGGTCGCATAGAATCGATAGACACGCTGTATGGTCTCATCAGTGATAAAAGCCAGCGGTGTGTAGTAGAAGAAACGATCTAGCCAGAATTCCTTGTTCCTGTATTCAGGTTTTGAAATGATCTGGTAGAGCCTTTCGGTATTTGCTGCTCCACTGGCATACACGACGTGGAACATCGGTACTGAATTGAGATAGACCGTATCATCAAATGACATATAGTAGGAGAGGACTTCAAATCCCAAATCAACATTGGAGAATATGTAGGTCATCCAAATACCCATTCCCCATGCCAGATCAAAGTTTTGCCGGTACTCAGATTGACGGATCTCCAGAACGACTTGAAATACATCAATGAAATCTTGCAGATTGGTTACAGGCAGTCCTTCTTTAATTTCTTTCCGGTTTAGTTCTTCTATTTCGTCGTAGCTCAGCTGTTTTGCGCGAAGCTCGCGGATCTTTGGAGTTCTGTGGCTCAGTAGTTCAAAGATCCTGTATTTTTCGGTATTGAACCTCGACCTTAACTCGGCCTGTTCTTTTAATTCCATTCCGCGATCTTCCAGCAGGTCAAGGAATTTGATGACCAGGTAACTATCGGCAAATTTTACCGGATCCATATGTTCTTCCAGGAGCTGGAATACCGCCTGTCTGTCCAGATAGAGCAGATGTTGCTCGATCTGGCGATGCTCGTCCAAATACTGCATCAGGATATCAAAGACAAGTGTGGGGTAGTGTTGATAACTGTCGTGCAGCTCTTTGAGGAAACTGGCCCTGAGTTCGAGCAGTTCTTCTGATAGATAATAGACTCCATTATCTTTCTGCTGGTACAGCGAACCGGGATAATCTCCGGAAAGTAAAGCGTGTTTCATGGTGTAATAGAACACGTAGCGCAGATCGTAGCTCTGCCGGCTCTCCCTTTCCATAATCTGGTAGGCGGAACGCAGGACGGCAATTCGCTTGCCGTCGTAATTTTCTGCTGGATATACGGGTGTTTTGAGCATATCCGTAACCACATCCACTTTGTCTGGCTGCTGATGGACATAGTACAACAGGAGTTCGATCGCAGCCAAGAAATCCGGACGATCTGCATCAAGGAGCACCCTGATCAGATTGACTACGTTGTCCCGGCCCTGGGCATTGCCCTGGTACTTGCGGATAGACTGGCTATCGGACTGAGGCTGGGTACCAAGATTTTTGATATGTTCATATAAATAAACGCAAAGCTGGTCAGGAAGATAGACGCCGAATGCGTCCATAAACCTGATCGCTGTCAGCTGATCGGTTTTGATCTGGGACCAGTAGGAGAGCAAAAGACCGCGGGTGGGCGCCAACACATTTTCTTCACCGAAAGTGATAATGGCAGAGTTCAGGCTTTCTTTGACCCGCCAATAATGGGTTTGGAAATAGGTAGTTAAAAGCAGCTCAAGGCTAAGGACTTTCTCCCTGATAAATGCCAGGAAAAAAAAGTACTCCGAAATGACCTGTTCGCTGATCTTGTAGATTCCCGAATATGAATCCAGAACCTCGAGACTTTCCAGTTCCTTTGCAATTGTTTCAAAGGTTTTTTGGGGGATATCAAACCATTCCATCGCCTTTTGATCATGCGGTTCTTTTGTGTCAAATGAATCAAAGAATGCAATCAAGCCAAGAACTTTCAGTGTGTCCGCTTGTTTGAAAATACTGCCGTCATCAAATACACTCTGGAAGTATTCATCATAAATGGTGACTGCATCTTTCAAAAGGTTAAGATCCTGATTGTCCTTGACAACTGCCGCTGCCATCAGCGCCATTCTGGGATTTCCCTTGCTGACCTCAGCAATCCTGGAAAGAACGGGAGGAGAGGAAATTTGGAACGGATCTCCGGATACGATCCCCATTATGGTCTCATTGCTCATCCTAAAGACATGGAATACCTGAAAATCGAGTTTCCGGATATGCTGGAGTATGTCCTCTTTGGCATAGTCCCGAACGGTAATTAATATTTTGATTTTGAATTTCTCTTCAATGAGCTCCTGGATGATCGTAATCAGGTTTTCCAGCTGTCTGTTGGCATCATCGATCAGTAAGATATATGACTTTCCCGGATCCAGATAAGTCAGCAGATCTTCGGTAATTGGGCCCTCTTTACCGAAAATGTAATAGGCTTTGTAGTCAGGATTTGTTTCCAGGAAGCCGTCGATGGCTGCCATGCACAGACGGGATTTGCCTGTTCCCGGTTTCCCGGTAACAAGTGCGATTTGATGCTCAGCAATTATACCGGTCAAATCTTTTAGTTCGAACTCTCTTCCTACAAGGGCATTGTCCAATCTGGTGGAAATGTTTCTCACATGATACCTTTCTAAAAACTGTTTCTTATCTAGAATCTGCTCGGTATCGTAAGCAATACCCAAAAAGTCTTTGGCGAATACTTTTCCGATGGTAGAATAATAGCCAGCCAGGTCTTCCAGGGTCACCATTTTATGTGCAATACCGTGGGCAGCCGCCATTTGGCGAAGCGTTTCCCGGTCCTTTGGTTCTACAGAGCTGTTGCAGCATTGTACGATATACTCTATTTTTTCTTCTGGTATGCCAAGAGATGAGAAGTTCAGGCAGTCATTGAGGTCCTTTTTTAGTTTCTTGAAAAATTTCGATCTGTCCGAACCGTCTTTGGTCGTATGTTCGCCCAGTACATAAAACCCCTGTTCAGTGTAGATATAGGCATCTGGTTTCCCGGTCCTGGTTTTATCATTTCCCTCGACGGAACCAGGCGTGTGCAATTCTCCCCTGATAGTTGCCGATAGGTAATTATTGGCCAGCAATTGAAAGACACCCTGTTCCAATTGATCGATAGCTGCCCTTACTTGTTTATATTTGCTCATTCCCTAAAACGTTAATGTGCTAAGTTAAGGTTTGCGGGGCGAATTTTTATGGGCAAAGGGGTTAATGGAGTAGAGGAGGGGCTAACGGCTGTAGTGACCTATATCGGATTTAATGCAAAAGAGGTTATGATAAGGGGGGACATGGGTTCGATCAAGATGGAAACTGCTACGTCGAAACTGTACGCAAGGCTGAGGTGAAGGATATCGTGGAATGGCTGGAAGATACCTTGCAGGTTGATCTTGGAGATGCTTATCGTTTGTTTCTGGACCTGAAAAGGCGCAAGGGAAAAAGCTATACCAAATTTTTGGAAGAAATGATCGAGGCGAAAAGGATGAGCATTGAAGAGGGAAATCGCTATAAAAATGCTACATCCAGATCAGCAAACTGATTGCTGATCTGGTGGCTTTTGTTTGGGATTGTGTATGCTCTTTTCTGCGTGTTTAATGTACTAAGGTAATTTTTTGTAGGTTTTGGTAAGTTCGGCAACTTTTTCTCTTGCATCTGCTATCGGCAGCAGATAGCTAGTTTCATGAATGGTGATGTTGTCAAATTTCCTGATGATGTCGTATTTGGAGAGGCTGTCATACATCACGCTCAGTAATTTGTAATTACCAAAATGCTCTTCAAGATCTGATAGTGCCAAATCATTTCCTTTCCAGGTATTGAATTCTCCTTCAATGGTAGAGATGTTTCCGGTAGTGACAAAGTGCTTGATTTCGTTGACGTTGCGCACGGGATGCTTAAACTCATTTCCGATAAACATTCTGTTGGAGCTGACCACGCAGGTGATCAACTTTGTTACTCCGGTCAGGTCGATCACGTTCTTTTTAGCGATATTTCCGATCAGCGCACCTTTTTGGTGATCTTCGGTGAATATGTCCAGTTGCTTTTCTGCCTTTTTGATGTAATCGTATGGTGTACGCAGGTCATGGACACTGGTCGGAAGCAGTGACTGTTTGCATTCGCAAATGATCAGGGTGTCCCCGACGACGGTCATGAAATCAATATCTGTCCTCTGCTGGTAGTTGACCGAGGTTGCTGTCGGAAATCCTTTGGCTGCAAAGGTAGCTGTAAGGATTTCTGCAACAGGATCTTGGCCTCCATCGGTCAGCATTTCTACGTTGCCCTCCTTATGGCCGATAGCGTACAAATTTCTCAAAAAGTTCGCCTGGGCAAAAACAGATAGTGATACCAGGTAATAGTCATCGATCCAGATGAAGGGGTAGTACTGGATATCAAGCAGTCGCTCATCTGTTTCATCCCAGACGACCAGGTCGAGAAAGTCGGCGATATGGTCTTTGGGCACAAACATCTCGAGCATCTTGTAAAGCTGTTCTTCTTTAAAAACGGGCACGCTTGAACGGAGGATGAGTTCATCAGGAATTTTGTCGTCTTTCAGCATCTGCCGGGAGAACATGTGCTGCAAAAGGGTGAAGTACCTTTGGATCTTTAAAAATTCAAATGCGGTTAATTCACCTTTGACTTTAAGGTTCTTAATGGTATCCAGATCGATGATCTGTTCTTTAAAGAAGTGAGACAAGTAAAAATAATCCTCTTCAAAAAATGTCTCTGGAACGATAAAATCGTTGACGATCTGTTGCAGGACTGGTTCAGGGATTTCCAGCGCATATCTCGGGTAATTCGGATCTTGTTTGAACTTAAAAAAGTTGGTATTTTCGAGATTGAGCAGGTCATCTGCCACGTCTTCAATCGATGGGGCATTCTGAGCATCAGCATCGCCTGACATGGCGAGCCGGTCATTGTTTGGTTGCAGGCTCGATCTGATGAATCCCAATTTGAGGCATTTTTCAAAATTTTCACTCGGAGGTTTTACGTAGATATCCTTTCCCTTTTTTTCGATGTTATAGTTGAAATGTGCCACCTGTATTTCAATGTCCTTCAGATCGAGGATGCTGCAGCTCTGCAAAATGAGATTTTCGATGTCGGGCTTGGAGACAAATTCATCTGAAATACGCTTGGCATCAACGGGTTGTAGCGGCTCCATTTCGGTTATTGTAAAGATGAGGTAGCTCACAGCTGAGGCTATTTCTTCCTTTGAACGACCAGCCATGGTATGGGACTGAAGGTGATCGGTCGTATCATGGTCTTTCAAGAACTTAAAATCGTTATAGGCCATCAAGGTTTTGACCAACGAATTATCCGGGTATTTCTTTCGGAAGCGTTTGATTTCCGTTACTATTTTTGCTCTAAGCGATCGCAGGGTGGTAAGCGTGGGGGCAAGTTTGACGACGCTTTCCAGGTAATTGGTGTTTTCCTGGTTGGCATAATTGACCGCTTTAAGCGATTCGAGCACAGAGATCAGGATGGTTTGAATTTTGCATTCTTTGTTGATGTATTTGGAATACCGGAGGCAGTCCTTTCGTCTCAGGGTCTCGAAGGTATTTTTATCGTCGAACAGGATACTTGCCAGCAGGCTGTTGACGCTCAGCCGGACATCTCCTTTTTCAATCGCTTCTATCATTGGTTTGGAAATCGCCTTCACTTCGCCTTTCGATAGCTTTAGGTTTCCGTCATGATAAGAGCCGATCAATTCTTTAGTGGTTATTTTGTTGAGATCTATTGGGTTATTGGTTTTTGCCATTTGGTTTTTTCTTCTTGGTCTGTTTACTGTCTCGGGAGTTCCTGTATTTCCGCTGATCCGGTTTTGGGTTCTGCGTTGTCTGCGAACATGGTCCAGGAAATCGGATTGCCTTCGTCACGTGAATATTCATGGATCGGGATCTCTTTGAGTTTGATGCGCATACCTGGTAACAGGGGTTCGTATCTTGCCGGACCGTATTCAATGGGTTTGGCAATAGAAAGGGTACGCATGTAATTGGCCGAATTCGGAGCTACCAGGTCCCGGACCTTATTGTTGGCTTCAATTTCAACTGTGGCATGGTCCGAGCGTTCCCATGTTTGAAGAACCAGGCATCTTTTGGGCAGGGTAAGTACCAGGTTGATGTATTTTGCATATACCTTGCCGACGTTTCTGGCATAGATGTTCAGCAGGTAATAGCTCGGCCTGTTGTTTTCGCTAGATTGACTGGTCGGGGAATGGTGCCAGGACGTGTCAAACTCGATCTGGATTTCTGGATTCTTCTGCCTTCCCATGATATCGCGCACCTCGTGATCGTAAAGCGGTTCTACCATAAAGTTGTGACGGCGGTAGTATCGTTTATCGTCAGCCTGATGGGCGGTTTCCCCTTTTGGGATTTCAAGAATATACACCAATTTACCATCATCGTCCGGTAGGGTAATGACATGGATTTTTAATCCATGGATACGTGGACGAATTCTTGAGTTGATGATCTGTTCGAGCCATTCCTTGTTTATCCCCTTTCGGTCAACCGGATCAATTTTTCCGGGCAGGTGCTTATCAGCAGGGTTTTCAGCAATCCCGTAGATCAATATGCCTCCATTGGAATTGGCAAAGGACGAAACATCCTTTGTAATCTCCATCACTTTCTTGTCTTCCCGTTGTAAGGATGCTGCAGCTTTATATTCAAGTTCTGGATTTTCCTCTATGCCGTTTTCTATCAGCTGTTGCAGGTAAGTATAGTCGTACATATCCTATTTTTTAGCTTTCAGAAATTTTTCCTTTTCTTGTTCGCGCAATTTCCTTCTGGTAACCGGTAGGATTAGCCTGTAGGATTCTTTGAAGGTGTTGTGGAACCCAAAGAAGAGGTTGAAAAGGATGGTAAGGATGCCCAGGAAAATTGTAATACCCGCTGTAAGGTAATCCGGAAGTCCTTCTTCATTTTTCTTTACGATGGCCAGGATAGCCCCAGCGAGAAAAAACAAGAAGGCGATGGCGTGGGAAGCATAGCTCCATTTTCTTTTGTTCCAGTATAGCTGGAAAGCAAGTTCATCATTTTTGGCTGTTAGTCCATCAATGGTGCCAGGCTGGTCGAATTCCCTGAATTCATCAGAGTTTAGTATTTCGTTTCTCAGCACATCTACTACTTCAGTGTACAGGTTCAGCACAATAGCTATTGGATAAATGGTAGGTTTGTCTGAGGCGTACTTTTCTTTGATCGATTCTATTCCCTGCTTTCTTTCTTCTAGAAAATTCGTGACAAATTTCAATTCTTCTACAGCCTTCTTCTCTGTAATGTAATGTCCAAGGTCAAATTGAATTGGGCCGGTGCCGTCATTGAAAATGCTCTGGATCTCTCCAAGGGCATTATAAATAACGTCGGTTTCGGACGGGTCCAAGGGATCGTAAGAATATCCGGTCCCGGTTAAATTGGGCCCACTTTGGTAGGTGGGCTTAACGTCCTGGCGCATGTACATGATTTCAGGAGCATACTTCTTCTTGAGTCGTTCCAATATGATTTTTGTTTTCTCCAGTGCCATAAATTCTGAGCGTTTAGTTTCGACTAAGTTAAGCTTTTTACAGGTGTTACGATACTGTCAGCGGTTGGTTGGAGATTTCGGAGATAGTGGTTCTTCGTCACTTTTTGTGAAAGTATATTAAATAATTACACTTTCATAACTAAGCCAGCTTTTTTTTCAAAGGCGATTCCTACCTTTTCTAGAAGGTTGTATATCTGTGCTTTTTGATACTCTAATCCATATTCCGTTTTGATCCACTGTGCCAGTAGCGGTCCTGTCCATTGATTTCTTACATTCCAGTTAATGCCAAATCAATCAACTTCTCTTGCACTTCCAAGGATTATTCAATAGCAGTTTATTTATTAGCGATAAATTTTAGAGTGCCTTACTCTAGGCTTCTCATTTTGCCGTCTATAGAAATATTTGAAAATCTCTCAATTTTATCGTTTCAATAGACATCTGCCATCCACGATCAAAACACAGATACCAAATGCCCTCTTTGGTTTCCGTCGTGCCGGTGAAGAAATTTTTTTTGAATTGTATAGGCACCTTTTCTAAAGGAATTGTAAGCTCGTGTCCTGGATGAATGCCTTTTGGCGTTAGTCTTTTTAAAATATCATAGTTCCGCCTAATGATGGCGAAGATCTCTTTTTCTTTTGGATGTGGAGGGGTTTTGGCCTTTCTTTCCTGCAGCTTGTTAAATGTATTTCTGCAAGTGTCGTTACAGTAAACTTGGTCGGCTCTACCGTACAATTGTTTCTCGCATTGTCTGCAAAATCTGATTTCTGTGGGGTCGCTCATATTAAATTTATTAAAACCTTTTGATTATTAACATATTATCACGAATAAAGGTTTGAGGATCGGGTAAGGTTTTTCACAGATCGGATAAGTTGGATTTAGGATCAGGTAAGTTTAAATAATACCGGATGTAAGGATTGGTAGGCCTGAGCTTTGGTTTTGGATTTAAACTTTAAGCCATGAAAAATAACAACATTTTAGCTTCAGAGAATTTCTCCTGCGGGAGCAAACATTACTTTTTAGATTTCAAGACTGCCAGGAACCACAGCCATTACCTGTGTATTACCCGTAGTGATTCTCAGCCTGATGGGACTTATAAGCGAACCAGCATTACGGTGTTTGAGGAAGATTTTCATATGATGATCGGCTGTATGTCTGCTTTGTTCAGAACGGTTGCCTATTACGATGAGCAGGAATATAGTATGAAGGATTTGTATCGCCAGAATCAGGAAAAGCGGGTTAATGGAATTAAGAGCTGGGAGCCGGAGTTGCGTCCGCGTGAGAAGATGCTGGAGCAGGGGCGGGAGGTGATGAGTGATGCGGAGCTGCTGGCGATGCTGATCGGTTCGGGTGCGCCGCGTGAAACGGCGGTTGATCTTGCCAGACGTATTCTGGATAAGCTGGGTGGTGATTTACTGAAATTGTCGGAATTGGGTTTGAAAGAGTTGTGTGCTTTTGCTGGGATGGGGGCGGCTAAGTCCTGTTCGATCATGGCGGCAATGGAATTGGGGAGACGGATCTATCCGATGTTGAATGTGGTGCCGGTTAAGAAAATGCGGGTGGCCAGTGGTGCCGGGATGCGTCCTGCAGTAGGCGGTTGAATTCTTTTTTGGAAAGCAAGTGCTGTAGGGTTATGTTCCTGTAGTCTCGCTTTGCAATCGGGTTTAGTTGACTTCATTTGGTGTTTCATTGGTTGCAACAGTTGCCTTATAGCGAAGGAACTAAAACATTCTGGATTATTAAGCGGCCTGATTTATTGGGCTGGCAATTTGGCACCTGATGCACGGGTAGCGATATCCAAATTTTAGCTTTTTATTGTACCTGGTGATCTTTCAAAGGAAGGAGGATTGGCTTTGCAGCATATGCCGGTTCATCCATTAGCGGCGCTACGCTTGCGAAATTTCTTCACCCGCATGCTGCGCTCCGCAAAAGCATGTGCATGCCTTTGCGTTTTTCTCAAACGATAAATAAAGGATCGGGGATATCTGTGGTAAAGGCTGGGAGATGACGAGACGCTTTTAAGAAAAGGGCAAAAAAGGAAAGCGAAACTATTGGCTGCCTTCATACCTGCGCGCAAGAATGGCTGCGCCACCCTTCGGGACTTGCTTGCGCTCCGGTCTGGTCAGCCATGTTTCTGGTGCTTTCTTTTTTGTCCTTTTTTCTTTGGAAAAAAGCTCTGTGGAGGATCGGACAGGAGGAAGAAGCAACAGATTTTTTCAACCCTTAAAACCGGTTTGGTGCAGCCGTTCAAGTGCATTATTTATTATGAAACATGACTTTCATCAGCGTAAACAAAACCGCATTGAGCATGCGGAAAATCAGGGGCTGCAACATTCAGCTGAATCTGATCAGCTGTATTTGCGGACTAAGGAGATGGCCGGTGTGATCCCGATGGGGCAGCCGATTTTGGTGGGGCATCATTCGGAAAAGCGGGATCGTAATTACCGGGCGAAGATTGATAATACGATGGGCCGCTCGGTGGCTGCGGGTAAGAAGGCGGAATATTATGCGGAGCGGGCGCAAAGCATTAAGGAGAATGATGCGATTTTTTCGGATGATCCGGAGGTGCTTTTGAAATTGGAGCAGAAGCTGGCGGTGTTGACGGGGACGCAGGTTTTTATGAAGGCGGCCAACAGGATGGTGAAGAAAAATGATTTGGAGGGCTTTTTAAAGTTAAAGTTTGCGAAAGTGGAAATGTGGGAAGAGTTGACCACGCCGGAATGGTGGGGTGTAGGTTTTCCGCCTTTTCGGCTGAGCAATAACAATGCGAATATCAAACGGATTGAAAAACGGATCGCTGGTTTAAAATCCGTAGCGGATCCCATTGCGGTACACGAGGAAATCAATGGGGTGCGGATTTTTGAGAACAGGGAGGCTAATCGCTTGCACTTATTTTTTGATGGTAAGCCAGCGGCTGAAGTCATCAGGCAATTGAAGCAGCACGGTTTCCGCTGGTGCCGTTCCGAAGTGGCTTGGAAAAGGCATATTTCCAACAATGCCATTTACTGGGGCAGGCAGATTGCCGCTAGTTTAATTGTCCAGTCGCCATCTTAAACCTGACGAATATGTGTCTATGTGCAGAAAAAACAGAGAAAAAAAGCGCTGTTCGAATTGGCCAAAGCGTTGAAGCATTTCATCAACCTGGACGATTCGAAAATGCATCCCGGTGACCGCCACACGGCAGAAGTGGCCGAGAAGCTGGTGCGGGGCATCATTGAGGACAACGGCTATACCGCCAGTTACCTGAAACGTCGGGGCACACGATTGTTCCGGTTCCGCAGATAAAAACATTGCTTACGGGGGAGCAATCCCCCATTACTTAAAACTTAGCATCATGAATACAAATCAAATAACAGGCGTGGAATTGTGCGCCTTAGACGCTTTCGGCGTCCCATTATATATCAGTGAAGGGGAAAATGAAATGTCCGTATTCAATCTTGCCTGCGAGTTTTGCAGCCTACATTGTTACAACGGCTGGCGGGAGCATACCCATGCCTTATACTTGCTTCGGGGCGGGATTGACCGCAGTGAAGATTTAATCTTCGGCTTGCTGGAAGCGCCGGAACTGCCGGAGGCATTGGATAAAATTACCGGTCTCTTACTGGCTTACAACCGATCTGGCGAAGGCGTTTTTGCAGTATGTCACCAGTATGGCGAGAACTACCGTGATTTTGTACTAAGAAGTCTTGACAATGACTGTGCGGCAATGGTAAAGACTACCGCTGATCAATACATCAGCGGGCGCGGGCAAAACCACGTTTGGCTAGCGGAGCGCTCAAGTGGGAGGCGGGTAATGGTCATGCATTTTTAATCCGCTGGTTATGAATCCCTACATCAAGGACATAGAAGGCGGCCTGATTGAGGTGACTGACCTCGGTCAGGCCATCGCCCAAACAGCCCGGTACATTGGTATCCTGTACGAGCAGCAGCCTGTGGAAATGCAGGCCTTTATAAAACGCCGACAACGCTACTGGAAAGACATTTTTCAAAAGCTGGGTAAGCTCAAAGCCGAGCGAGAGGCCGATCAATTAACAGAATCACGGACACTTTTAAACGAAGCACTATGAAATCAATTACAGAATTAGACAATACGGCAAAGGCCAAACTGTTGCCCGAATTATTTCCTGAAGAGGCGGGCTTATTTTTAACGCACCTAAAACAGGTCTGTCTGGATTTCGAGCAGCGCCAGCAGAAATATAGAGAGAGTTGGGATTTCGGCTTTTTTAGCTTTGATGAGTGGCTGAGCCTTTCACGGCAGACTTTGGAAAGAATGGAGAAGTTCGAGTTCAATATGATCAAAAGCAGTAAGGTGTTTTCTGATCAGCTTTGCTTTAACCTGCAAGCACTTTTTGTGAATGACCGGATCATCAAATATGCCGACAAGATCAGCAGCAATGAAAAGTTTAAGCTGATGGTACAGGTGCTTTATTACTAGCCGTTGAAAACGCTCCGGATCGCCACCCGCTGCCCAGCGGGTGGCGTTTTGACGCATGAAAAGATTAGAACAAAAGATTATAAGGTGAGGAGTTATTCTATTAATCCGGCACTAAGTTCGGCCGGTACCTTCGGGGCGCAAAAATTGTTCGGCATAAACGCTAACACAGCCTTTACCCACAGGGCTATTTATTCCGCATGCATTTTTTGCTTGCTCAGTCCCGTCCGGGAGACGCGCACAATTAATCAAATTTTTCAACTAAAATTTAAGACGATGAAAGCGCAAATCCAAAGTTCCCTGTTCATGGTATCGGAAATTAAAGTAAGTTATCAGCCAAAATTCAAAGCCTGCGAAAGGCCAAAAGTAAAAAGTTCGAAAGATGCATACAATATCCTTTTCAACAACTGGGATCAGGGAAGAATAGAAATGAGTGAGCAATTTTATATCCTGTTATTGAACCGGGCAAACCGTGTAATCGGTATAACTGGGATTTCCAGTGGCGGCTTTTCCGGGTCAATGGTGGATCCGAAGCTGATCTTCGGAATTGCATTGAAAAGCTGCGCCAGTGGAATCATCCTTTGTCACAACCACCCGAGTTCAAATTTAAAACCAAGCCAATCGGATTTAACACTCACCAGGAGACTGGTTGAAGCCGGCAAAATCCTGGATTTGCAGGTACTGGATCACATCATACTGACCAAATGGGGTTATTTCTCATTTGGAGATGAAGGGCTCATGTAGCCTTTTCAGCAATGATCTTGAGTCGATTAAAAAAACGCCTCAATTTAAAGGGAAAGCTGGTCTTAACTCAAAATTGGGTTACTTGTCTTACGTTTGATATATTTTGGATCGTACTGAGGAAGCGGTGAACAATTGGGTTCAGACACTATTTTTTTTCTCATCATTCCATGATTGGTAAAATGTCTGGAAATGTCGTAAGTTTTCTCGTCAAAATCATTACTTCCGTCAGCTCTCTGAAAGTAAAACACCTTTATGGAACGGCAATTGTCATGTTCGAAGATCTCACGAAACATTGTTCGATCAGAAAGGCCACACGAATGACCAGCTATTAGTACTTGAAATTTGTCTAGGTTTAAAAACCTTATTAGTTCATGGTATTTTCTTGTCTTTAGATAGGCAAAAGACTTAATGTGACGGAATACCTCATTGTTCCGCAGGTTTTCAAACTGAAGATAATTCGAATCGTATTCGTCGCCAAATCCGAAAATTATTGGATTCTCTTTATTTCCTAACTCGCCATGGATATGGTTAACGGTGTCGGTATACGATATTGCGGTAGTTCCTAAGGCACTTGTGCCTGCTGAGGAAGAACCAAGATATTTGGAGACAGTGTTAGTATAATTGAAGTTTAGAAACATTGTTCGTGACGCTCTGTCCGGTACAGATTTGTCTAAAGGAAAATCGTCCTTTTTAAGCAAACCTTTAAAAATTTTAAAAATGTCTGGGTCTCGTTCATACCCTTTAGGATCAAATTGAACATGGGACATATAAGTCTCGAATCTTTGCTTTAAGTATGCAAATTGATTATTTAAAAGGCTCACCTTAGCAAAGTCAAACTCTTTTGTCTGTTTGTCTCTACAATCTAAAAGTTCATCGAAATATGCATATTCCAAATCTACCCACCTAATTTCCCTAGCTGACTTAATTGTTTTTTGTAGTAATGCACATTTAAAATCAACATCAAAATGTTCACCATCTTGAAGATTTTGAATATCGGAATAGACCTTTTCGGATTCGGAGCGGAGATCCGTTGGATAATATCGTCCACCATTAATTCTGGAAGCCTTAATCTGAATAAGCTCATCGACATATTCCTGGTTTTGATAAAATTCATTCAAAACCTCCACTAGATAGTTTGAAATGAAATCACAATAGCTTGTTTTTAATCCATGAGCTAAGTCGAAGCCGTTTCCTATAATAATTAACCTGTTCATAACAATTGCTGTGAAATATGTCAAATAGACACCTTTGACGATTATACATAATTCTTTCTAATTTTTCTTTCTATATCGCCTTTGACATCAACTTACTTTTCAACATTGCCATATCTCCACTTATTTTCTTTTCCATTGTTTTCGCGTAGAGCTGGGTTGTCCTAATGCTGGTGTGTCCTAGCATTTTAGATACGGTATCTATAGGGACATTATTGGAAAGGGTAATAGTCGTGGCGAAGGTATGTCTGGCAATGTGGAAGGTTAATTCCTTAGTGATCTCACAAAGGTCTGCAATTTCCTTTAGGTAAGCATTCATTTTTTGGTTAGACAACACGGGGAAGACATATGATTCACATCTTGGATGGTCCTCATATTTTTTTATCAGTTCTAACGCGTAATCTAAAATAGGTACATTCACCGGGGTTCCCGTCTTTTGTCGGAACGATTGAATCCAGGGATCGCCATCTACACCATTCACGATGTTGTTTCGTTTAAGGCCCTTTACGTCAACGTAGGCGAGTCCAGTGTAACAGCAGAATACGAATATGTCCCTGACCAAATTTAGACGGTCTATCTTGAAATGTTTGCTTGTTAAAGCGTGCAACTCCGCGTTGGTTAGTGCAGTACGGTTTACAGGCTTTAATTTCGATTTATAGCTAAGAAAAGGGTTGGTGGTAATGTAACCGCTCGCCAGGCAAATCAGTATGATTTTTTTGAAATTCTTAATGTACTTTACTGTGGTGTTATTGTTACAGTTGCGAACAGTTCTTAAGTAGAAGTCGTATTCGGAAATAAATACATGGTTGACACGTGCAACTGGTAAATCCCGGCATTTGTACTTTGTATTAATGAAGTCGGCTGTATGTTTCAGGCAGGTTTCATAACGTTCTAGCGTTCCAGGCGCAAATTCACGGCCAACCAACGCTTCAACTTTTTCGTTGTGTTCGCGAAATACTTCTAGAATGGTTTTGGCCTTGCTAGTTTTTCCTTTGAGACGGTCTCTCACTTCAGAAGCAGTAATTTCTAGATCTGGTTCCATTTCCCGTAAAAACCGATAGTTGTCTTTCACCTTTCCATCAAGGGTCGCTAGGCTCTCGTTGATCGTGCTGTGACCTTCTGCGGTATTCTTGAAGCGCCCGGCTCGCATATCCCAATCCTTTATGAGGCAGCTATGACCGGTTGAGAGTTCCGTAGGAGGCAAATCACCAACGGTAATCCGCAGATACACCGGAATTGGACCACTGTTGTAGTTCTTAGGTTTTTTTAAATAGAAATGTGTTTTTAGTTTACTGTGCATAATTACTCACGGAAAATTGGTTAAAATTAAAAAATTAGCCAGATTTCAACAAGATGTTCAATGGCTGAACTAGTTGTAGATCAGTATTTTACAGAGGTTTCGTGAGTCTTTTTGCTTTTTTAACCTGACTCACGAAATTACTCACGGGAGATAGGGCATTTTATGCATATTTTGGTGCTCGTAAAAAACAAAAAACCCTGCTAATGATACATTAACAGGGTTTTTATACATTTTGATATCGCTATCCGCGGAGAGTGGGGGATTCGAACCCGCGGACCCTTTGACAAGTCAACAGTTTTCAAGACTGCCGCAATCGACCACTCTGCCAACTCTCCGCGACAAAAGTACAAATACGACTTGATTTTGCAAATTCAGAT
>Ga0065714_10064579_pt1 | contig 32568 bp, 21 predicted proteins | sample MisRhiReplicate2_FD_59101 | JGI IMG/M metagenome (GOLD analysis project Ga0065714, IMG submission 59101) | Miscanthus rhizosphere microbial communities from Kellogg Biological Station, MSU, sample Rhizosphere Soil Replicate 2: eDNA_1 v2... | ecosystem: Host-associated > Plants > Roots >... | reverse complement strand
CGGCACGCCGGGCACCCGCACCCGCACAGCCGCCGTTGCGTCGGCGGGTGCGTGCGGGTCCAGGTCAAGGTGATCATAGACCAGCACGTGGTGCGCCTCGGGCTGAGGCCCGCCTGTATGGACCGCCAGCCCTGCGTTGATGATCAACACGTCAAAGGGCTGGGCCGGGATGGCGGTGAGCAGCTGGACCTCTTCTAGGGTTTGCACCGGGACGATCCGGTAATAACCCAACCGGTTGAGCATTTTCTCGATGTGCAGGCGTTGCAGATGTTGCTCATCGGCAATCAGGATGGTCAGTGCTTTGTTTGGCATGGCGAACCCCTGGGCAGGCTGTGCTCGTCAGTGAGCGTCGCCCATTTTCCTGACATATCCCGAGGACAAAATCAGGCTTGTTCCCGTTCCATGTAGGAGTTCTCCCAAATCAACCGAATGGCTACCTACCCCAGTCAAGCCTGCTTGCAGTGCTGGCTCAGACCATGATGCAAACCTTCGATGGCCGCATCTAACGCCTCGACAGCAGCGGCGAGCGCAGCGTGGTCGCGCCCTTCACACACCCCCTCCAAGGTTTCGCAACAAACGACCAGCACCTGTGCCTTGACCATGTGAGCCCCGCCTTTGACACGATGGGCCAGGTCATGCAGCTTGGGGAAATCCATCTGCTCACGCAGTGCCGGCAGCAATAGGCGGTCCTCTACAAGGCTACTGAGCAAGGGTGCCAGCAACTCGTTGAGTGCGGTCTTCTCGCCCCCGGTCAATGTGATCAACACGCTCAAATCAAACAGCGGCTCGACTGGGTGTGCTGCAGAACTGACCGTGCGCGATGCCAACGCGGCCCGCAAATCATCGAGACCGGTCGGTTTGAACAGGCAACCATCCATGCCCGCCTGCCTGCAGCGCTCCGTCTCCTCCGGCTGGGCATTGGCGGTGAAACCCAACAACAGGCACGGCACCAGGCCACGCAGGCGCTCTTGGGCACGGATATCACGTGCCAATGTGTAGCCATCCATGGTGGGCATGTTGCTATCGGTGATCACCCCATCAAAATGCCCGGCCTGCCACAGTGCAAAGCCCTCCGCGCCATCTTCGGCCGTGACGATGTGATGCCCCAGGAAGCTTAGCTGCCGAGCCAGGAGCAAGCGGTTGGCCGGGTAGTCATCGACCACCAGGAGGTTCAACGCCTGCGTCGGTGGAACACGTGGGACAGGTGAAGAAACCGGCGCCGCCGTGGTCAACGCCAGCGTCAAGGTCACGTCTACCCGCGTTCCCTTGTCCAGCACGCTGCTCAAGTGCAATTGACCGCCCATCATCTCGCACAGGTTGCGGCTGATCACCAACCCGAGGCCGGACCCACTGCGAGCCGATTGTTCGTTATTACTGCCCTGGATGAACGGGTTGAACAAACGCTGCTGATCTTCGGCACTGATGCCAATGCCCGTGTCCTCCACAGACAAACGCAGAGTCAAGTGGTCGCCGGCCAACGCCGCTGCACACTGGGCGCCCAAGCGTACCTGGCCGGTGGCGGTAAACTTGATGGCATTGCCAAGCAGATTGGACACCACCTGTTTGAAGCGCATGGGGTCGATCAGTACCGATCGGTCGGTCAGCGGGTCGAGATCGACGTGCAGCAACAGGCCCTTGTCCCGCGCCAGCCCCTCGAACACCCGGGCCACAGAGGCCAACAATTCGTGGAGATTGGCGGGTGCCAGGGTCAGTGACAGGTGACCGGTTTCGATCCGCGCAATGTCCAGGATATCGCCAATCAGCTCCAGCATGCTCCGGGACGCCATCGACGCCACCTCCAGCGCGTCCTGATCGACGCGACCTTGCTCGGCGTTTTTCTGGGCCAACTCGATCATGCCGATCACCGCGTTCATGGGGGTCCGAATCTCGTGGCTCATGGTCGCCAGGAACGTGGTCTTGGCGCGATTGGCGGCGTCTGCTTCTTCCTTGGCCTCCTGCAACTGGCCCAGCAGGCGCTGACGTTCGCTGACGTCCACCCAACCGGCAATCATGCCCACCACATTGCCGTTGCTGTCACGGTACGGCAGCATCCATTGGTAAATAGTCAGCACGCCGCCACCGGGTACTTTGAGTACTCGGTCCTGGATCCGTGGCTCACCGCGCTCCATCAGGCCCAGGTAGTCAGCATGAAAGGACTGGGCCTGGGGCGGGTTGCCGGTGTCAGTTTCCACCACCGTCCTGCCGATCACGTCCTCCAGCTTGAAGCCGAACACATCGAGGTAAGCGTTATTGCACGCCATCAAGCGGCCCTGGCGATCACGCACGTAGATGGGGTGGGGGGTGCCGTCGATCAGCACGCTCATAAACCGCATCTGGTCGCTCAAGGCGCGTTCGGCCTGGGCGCGCTTGTGAATCAGGTTGCGCAGGTAGAGCACCCAGCCCAGGGTGACCAACAGCAGCAGTGCTGCCACGCCAAAGCCTTGGAGGATCACACTGCGATGACGGATCCAATAGCTGTCCTCGATGATGATTTCACTGCGCCAGTGGTTGGTCAGTTCGTCCATTTCTTCAGGCGTTATGCTCAACAGCGCCTTCTCGAGGATCGAATACAGCTCCAGCTCGCTACGGTTGACGCCGAAGGCAATCCGCGCAGGCTCAGTGCCGACGGTACTGGTGATACGCAAGCGATCACGGTAATGGCGCGCAATCATGTAGCGCGCGCTGATCAGCGAAACAACGGTGGCATCGACACTGCCTTTGGCAACCAACTCCAGCGCTTCCTCAGGGTTCTCGACATCCACGAAGACGATACCCGGATAATCCCGGGCGACCTGCACGGCAAGGCTGTTGCCGCCGATAAACGCCAGGCGCTTCCCGGGCATATCCTCCAGGGTCACCAGCCGCTCATCGCCGGCGCGCGCGACCAGCACATAGGGGTTGGAGAGGTAGGGTCGGGTGAACCGGACTTTCTCGGAGCGTTCGACGCTGGGCGTGATCACCGCCATCATGTCGACTTGGCCAGTACCGACCTCGTCAATCTGGCGAAGCAACGAACTGCTCTGCATCACCTCGAACTTCAAGCCCGTGCGCAAGCTGATCCGCGACAGCACCTCGTCACTCAACCCGACGAACTGCCCTTGCTCATTGAAAAAGGACAGCGGCATGAACTTGTCGAGTGCCGCAACTTTTACCTTTGGGTGCTTCTCCAGCCAGCGCTGCTCATTGTCACTCAAGCGTAACCGGTCTGCCTCCAGGAAGCCGCTGTCGCCGGCGCTCCAGCGTCGCAGGATTTGCATCTGCTGGCTGGTCGGTATAACGGCCAGCGCCGCATTGATGATGTTCAGCAGGCGAAGGTTTTCCTTGGTGAAGGCGAACCCGAACGGGTTGACCTCCAATGCGGAAAAATCAGCCATGCGCACGTTATTGAGATGGTTCTTGTTGATCAGATAGCGGGCGCTGATGGCGTCGCCCAGGTAGACATCCGCCTGGCCGAACGCCACGGAACCAATGGCTTGGTGGGTCGAGCCATACAACAGCAAATGCGCCTTTGGGTAAAAGGTCTGGACAGCGTCGGGTTGCATGTAGTGATAGAGCATCGCGACGCGCTTGCCGGCGAGGTCGGCGCTCAATGAATGACTGTCACCCGCGCGCGTCACCAGCACGGGTTGATCGTTGGCGTAGGAACGGGACAGCACCAGTTGCTTGTCGGCCGCTTCGTAGCCATTGGCCGACCCCACGAAGTCTACCTCGCCGAGCTTGAGCGCCTCGATGACCTCATCACGGGTGTCGTAGCGTCGAACCTCGACAGGTACATTCAGGATAAGGCTGATCAGCCACGTGTAGTCAGCCGTGATGCCTTCAAAATCATTATCGTTGCTAAGGTCGAAAGGTGCGTAGTCAGGCGCCGACACCCCCATCACCAACAGGCGCCGTTCACGCAACCAGCGCCAGTCGCTTTCATCAAGCTCCAGGCGTGGGTTTTCGAGCGTGGAGTGACCAAACAGCCGCAGGTTGTGTGGCTTATCCAGGGCCATCGCCACGCAAGGCAACAGCCCCATCAGCAAGATGGCCGTGAGACGCTTCAGCCGGGAGGTGGTCATTTCAAATCAGGTGGTTGCGCTGGGCGAACTTGGACAGGTGCACGACCGAGGACATCCGCAGTTTCTCCTTGAGCCGCGTCTTGTAAGTGCTGATGGTCTTGTGGCTCAACAGCATGTCCTCGGCAATTTCCTTGTTGCCAAGGCCCAAGGCCAGTTTTTGCAACACCGTCAGTTCGCGGTCTGACAATGAATCCACCAGTTCTTGCTCGGTGGTCTGCAAATCGTCGCGGCGCACAGAACTGGTCGCCACGCTGGGGAAGCAACTGTAACCTGACCTGATCGCCCTGATCGCCTTCTGCAACTCGTCAAGCTCACCCGTCTTGGCAACAAAGCCCATGGCCCCGGCGCGCATGCAGCGGGTGGAGAAGAACACGGCAAGGTAGGAGGTCAGCACCAGGATCTTGCAATGCAGTTCCAGCGCCTTGATCCGGCTGATCACCTCCAGCCCGCCGAGCTTGGGCATTGCCAGGTCGAGGATGACCAGATCCGGGCGCTCTTCACGCGCAATCTGCATGGCATCGGCGCCGTTACCTGCTTCAAAGATTTCAACGAAACCTTCCTGCTTCAATAGGTACTTCACAGTAGCGCGTATAAAAGGGTGATCATCCACAATTAAAGCTTTGCTCATAAGACTCCCCCAAGGGATCAGTACGCTTACATATCACACGGGACCTATCTACCTGTGAAAAGTGACAGTCCCGACAAACGGTACTGAATATTCTGCGCGACGCGCCAGGCAGCCAAGGTCCCTCCTTTTGATAAAGCACGGTAAACACATAGCGCTGCGCCCTTGTTTCTGAGGCGCAAGCGCGCAACCTTAACAACAGCGTGTCTAACCAAATGAAGGGATAGTCTTGAATGCCTGTAGGACTTTTCCTTGCAATAGCATAGTCAGCTTTGCTCGGAACATCGCCTGACAGCCGGGGACTACTCGGTGGTACTCGGGCTCCAGAATGCCTGCACCACCAGGGTCGACATTGAGATACGCGCCACCAGTGCGTCCAACTCGTCACCGTCGACCGAGGTCACGGCCAGGGTGGCTTCGATTTCCACCTCCTCCGTGCCGAAGGGGCGTACGTCGACATCGCTGGCCGGGTAATTGCACCGTGCCAGTTCAGCCTCCAGCAAGGCCAGTACGGCTTTTTGCTGGGTACGCCGGGCGATCACATACAGGATGTTGGTGACCTCTGCCGACACCACATCCAGCGGCTGGCGGTTGATGTTATTGACGATTGGCCGCAGCAAGGTGTTGGCCGCGAGCACGAACAACGTGCCCAGCAGCGCTTCGAGGATCAGGTCGGCGCCCGCGCAGGCCCCCACCGCTGCCGACGCCCAGAGCGTGGCCGCCGTATTGAGCCCGCGCACATTGCCTTCTTCACGCATGATCACGCCGGCACCGAGAAAACCGATACCCGACACCACATACGCGACCACCCGCACCGCGCCTTCCGCGCCACCGAGACGATTGGCCATGTCGACGAAAATCGCCGCGCCCACCGCCACCAGCACGTTCGTCCGCAGGCCCGCCGTGCGCTGGCGGTACTGGCGCTCGAAACCGATCAGGCCACCGAGGATAAAGGCCGCGCTGAGGCTGACCAGCGTATCGATCAGGGAATTGAGGTTGATGTTGTCGATTGCTTGCATAAAAAATCTCCTTGGCCACTGCCTCTTCTGGGCGCTGGCTTGCCAGCAAGCCGGCGCCTGCAAGGGGCCTTGTTACTGCCAGCCAAACTTACGGATGTAGTAGCCCTTCACCGCCTGGGTCAGGGCCATGTACGCCAGCAGGATCACCGGCAGGAACACAAAGTACAGCGACGGCAGCGCCTGCAATTTGAAGTAATGCGCCAGCGGCCCCATCGGCAAGAAAATCCCCACGGCCATGATCACACCGGTCATCACCATCAACGGCATCGCCGCACGGCTCTGCAGGAACGGGATTTTCGGGGTGCGGATCATGTGCACGATCAGTGTCTGCGTCAGCAGCCCCACCACGAACCAGCCGGACTGGAACAGGGTCTGGTGGTCGGGGGTGTTGGCATCGAAGACATACCACATGAGTGCGAACGTGGTGATGTCAAAGATCGAACTGATCGGCCCGAAAAACAGCATGAATCGCCCCACGTCGCCGGGCTGCCAACGTTGCGGTTTGGCGAGCATCTCGGCATCGACGTTATCGAACGGAATCGCAATCTGCGAAATGTCGTACAGCAGGTTTTGCACCAACAGATGCATCGGCAGCATCGGCAAGAACGGGATAAACGCACTGGCCACCAGCACCGAGAACACGTTGCCGAAGTTGGAACTGGCGGTCATCTTGATGTACTTGAGCATGTTGGCGAAGGTGCGCCGGCCTTCCAGCACGCCCTCCTCCAGGATCATCAGGCTCTTTTCCAGCAGGATGATGTCGGCGGCTTCCTTGGCGATGTCCACCGCGCTGTCCACCGAAATGCCGATATCGGCGGTACGCAGCGCCGGCGCGTCATTGATGCCATCGCCCATGAACCCCACCACATGCCCATTGGCCTTGAGCAGGCGCACGATGCGCTCCTTATGGGACGGCGTCAGCTTGGCGAACACATTGGTGGTTTCCACGGCCGTGGCCAGTTCGGCATCGGTCATGTCCTCGATGTCGTTGCCCATCAGCAGGCCTTGTTGCTCCAGGCCCACTTCGCGGCAGATCTTGGCAGTCACCAGTTCGTTGTCACCGGTCAGCACTTTAACCGCGACGCCGTGGGCTTTGAGCGCCTTGAGAGCAGGCGCCGTGCTTTCCTTTGGCGGGTCAAGGAAGGCTACGTAGCCGATCAGTGTGAGGTTGTTCTCATCCGCCAGGCTGTAGGTGTCACGCCCTGGTGTCATCGGTTGCGCGGCCACGGCGACCACACGCAGGCCTTCTTCATTGAACGCAGCGGTGACCTGGCGAATACGAGCCAGCAGGTCTTCGGTCAACGCTTCGTTGACGTCGCCATGGCGCACGTTGTTGCACACCGACAGAATTTCTTCCACCGCCCCCTTGCAGATCAACAGGTGCGGCTGGCCTTGCTCGGCGACCACGACGGACATGCGGCGGCGATTGAAGTCGAATGGGATCTCATCGACCTTCTGGAAGGCGGTGCCGACCTTCAGCTCGCGATGCACCTCCACGTGCTCCAGCACCGCCACATCCAGCAGGTTTTTCAGGCCTGTCTGGTAGTAGCTGTTGAGGTAGGCCATTTCCAATACGTCGTCGGACTCTTCACCCCACACGTCCACATGCCGCGCCAGGAAAATCCTGTCCTGGGTCAGGGTGCCGGTCTTGTCGGTGCACAGCACGTCCATGGCGCCGAAGTTCTGGATCGCGTCCAGGCGCTTGACGATGACTTTTTTGCGCGAGAGAAACACCGCGCCCTTGGCCAGCGTCGAGGTGACGATCATCGGCAGCATTTCCGGGGTCAGGCCCACGGCGATCGACAGGGCGAACAGCAGCGCTTCGGTCCAGTCCCCCTTGGTGAACCCGTTGATGAACAGCACCAGCGGCGCCATCACGAACATGAAGCGGATGAGCAACCAGCTGACCTTGTTGACGCCATGCTGGAACGAGGTCGTCGCACGGTCGGTGGCGGTCACGCGCTGGGCCAGGGCGCCGAAATAGGTGCTGTTGCCGGTCGTCAGGATCACCGCCGTCGCCGCGCCGGACACCACGTTGGTGCCCATGAACAGGATGTTTTCCAGGTCCAGTGGGTTGCGGGTGTTGGCATCCTGCTGCTGGGCGAACTTCTCCACCGGCATCGATTCGCCGGTCATCGCCGCCTGGCTGACGAACAGGTCCTTGGCGCTGAGCACGCGGCAGTCGGCGGGGATCATGTCGCCTGCCGACAGGATGATCAGGTCACCCGGTACCAATTGCTTGATCGGCAGTTCGATACGCTTGGCTGCGTCCCGACGCAGCACCGTGGCAGTGTTGCTCACCATGGCCTTGAGCGCATCGGCGGCCTTGTTCGATTTGGCCTCTTGCCAGAATCGCAGCAGCGTCGACAGCACCACCATGGAGAAAATCACGGTGGCGGCCTTCATGTCTTCGGTCAGCCAGGAGATCACCGCCAGCAAGGTCAGCAGCAGGTTGAACGGGTTCTTGTAGCAATGCCACAGGTGAACCCACCCTGGCAGCGGCTGCTCATGCTCGACTTCGTTGAGGCCGTATTGAACGCGAAGCGCATCGGCTTCCTGGGTGCTCAAGCCTTCGGAGTGGCTGCCCAGGGTGCCGAGCAATTGCACGCTACTGCTGTTGGCTGAGACCACCAGGGTTTGCGCCAGGGTCGGTGGTACTTCGCGGCTGACGCTGGCGTCGGCCACGGTGTCGAGCATCGCCAGGCGACGGAAATGCCGGGCGATGTGCCGGGTCCGCAGGAAGCCGGCGAAGAACTCTTTCAACAGAGTGAGGTTCATGGTGTTACTCCTGCGCGAGGAAACGCTCGTGCAGGTACCGCCGTGCGCACCGCGCCCGTTTTAAAGGCACAGCCGGCTTGGCCCGCCTGCCGTAAAAGGCAGGCGCGTCCGTAGCATCCCGAGGTGAGTCAGGTGCTGGTCAGCGTCGATGAGAGGGATTCGGGCAGGCGCCTGGATTGGCTGCTGCCGGGATGCCGCTTCTCGCTTTTATTGGCGAGACAACGGCATCGAGAAAATGCGCGTTACCTTGCCAAGCCTGTGCCGGTTACCGAAACCGGCCGACTACTGTCGCTCGAACAAGTACCCACTGAGGGTCTCCGCTATTGATGAAAACGCGCGAAGCTTACGCCCCGATGACAGGAGAGTAAACCGTAGGAAAGTTTCCGTATGGGGAATAAGAAGAATCTTCAGGATGGGTTCAGGAAGACACGTCTGGGGGCCTGCAGCTGCTGTACAGCCGCGCTATGGCATCGCGGGTCGATCGCGCTCGACGAGCTGCAGGTACTCATCAAGTTGCCCACCGACCAGCGCCTTGACCTGAATCGACACCCTGTTCACCTGCCGGCCCATCGCAATGCCCTCACGGGTACGCACTTGCACATAGCCAAGCCTGGGCCAGAAGCGTTCGGCCTTGGTATTGCCGATGACCACCGTCAAGCGCAGCCATTGGGCCCCGTTGCGTACAGCCCACGCCTCAAGGTCCGCATGCAGCTGCTGCGCCAACCCAGTGCCATGCAAACGCGCATCCACCAGCAACAGGCCGATATGCCAGACACCAACCGCCAGCACATCCGCCGCGATGTTCACCACCGCGACCAATTGATTGTCCAGGTCGCGGTAACCCAGCCAATACATCCGCCGGCAGGCCCACCCCGGGGGCAGTTGCCCCAGCAATTCCTCCCGCGCTTCAGTCGGTGTGGCTGGCTCGCCGTTCACCGCGATGAAGTAATCTGGCGCCCGCTCAAAAAAACGCTGCAACTGGGCCTCATCGCGACCACCCAGCGCCTTGACCTGAATACCCGCAACGGAACACCTGGGCAATCCGCCTGAATCAACGTCCATGTTAAACCCCTCTCAGTCGTCTCGGGTCAGCACTTCCAACAGCTCAATCTCAAAACGCAGATTGCTATTGGGCTTGATATGCGCGCCCATCGACCGCTCGCCATATGCCAAATGCGCCGGTACGAACAGGGTGCGCACGCCGCCTACCTGCATGCCCATCAACCCCTGGTCCCAGCCCTTGATGACCCGTCCGGTGCCAATCACACACTGGAACGGCTTGCCCCGCTCCCAGGACGAGTCGAACACCGTGCCGTCTTCCAGGGTGCCGGTGTACTGGGTGGTGATCAGCGCGCCCTTGACCACAGTTTTGCCGGTACCCAGGCGGACGTCGGTGATCTGCAGCTCTTCGTTGCTCATGGGGTGCTCACTGAATACTTGAAGGTTGGCGTTTTCCCAGAATCAATCGGGTTTGGCAAGTAAAAAGCCCCGACCGCAGGACGGTCGGGGCTTGGTGGCTATCAAGGCGCGGGGCGTAGCCCCATGAACTCCTGCAAGGCATGGATCAGCTGATACTGATAGACATACCGCTCACTCCTGAGCGGCTCCCAACGATCGACGAAAAAGCGCCCGGTTTCGTCCACTTGAATAGGTGTGGTAACGATCTCACCGGTGCGCGAACGATGAATGAGCAAGGTCTGGGCAGGCGTCGGTCGGTCAATCAGGAAGTAGCCGGTTTGAGTGAGGCGTGACCGATCCGCAGGCGTGAACGCGTCCGGTGGTTTGTGTCCGGCCACCGCCACGTCGAGTGCAAAGTCGCTGCGCAGTGCTACCCACTCATCGGGATGCATATGGGCCGTTTCCCACCGGCCAGCCCGCAGGCCAACAGGCTGGCTGGGAGCCACATCGTTGACATGCAGGCTGATAGCACCCTGCATATTGGCCACTCCCGGAATACCCAGGTAGGTGTCGGTATGGCTGTTGCCCACCAACGCCGCCCAGCGATGAGGGCCATGTGCAAGCTGGTCCCGGGTAATGACTTCGTTGGCGAAGTAGCTGAACATTGCCGCGCGGGACTGCGCTTTGTTCTGCATGCCTTCGACGCGGTAACTGGCCAGGCAATCCAGCGCGTGGAGGCGGATCTTATATTTGGCGGCGGTTTCTATCAGCGCCGTATACGTGTGCGGGCCGTCGTAACCCAGCATATGCCCGCGGTCCTGTATCCGCAGGTAGCCCTTGAGTGCCCTGGACATCGGCGCTCCGCGATACAGGGCATCCAGGTCCGCTTGATGCAGGTCCGTGAGCAGGTGTTCAACGTAGAGCGTCTTGACCTTCATGGCCTTCAGTTCCTTGATCAACAACGCTTTGCTGGACCGCCCGCTGTGCGCTTCGCCAATCAACACCCCGTTTGACTGTGCGTACGCGCGCTCGAAGAACTCACGCGCGGTCAGGCCAGGAGACAAAAGCGGCTGTACCGGCTTGGCCGGTGGCACGTAGTCTTTGAAGTGGGCGGTAGCAGCAGCATCAAGCTTTTCGCGGGTTTGCTGGAAGATGCTATAGGCCGGTCGAAGTTCTGGGTCACCTGGAAAGTAACGGGAATCCAGACCTTTCGCCGTATCTTTGAGCCTGATCACCGCATCACGCATTTCGGCGGGAATTTCAAACGCGCTATAGCTGTGCTGAGCCGCGGGTGCCAGCACCTGCGACGTGGACTTGGAGTAAGCGGTCTGTAGGCTAATCTTGAAGTCAGCCTTGGCCATGGAGTCGCCCGCAATAGCGCCAGGCGTGTCCTTCCAGACGCCTGTCGGCGAGCCGGCACCCACGTCCTCGACTCGCAAGCTGACGGTATTGTGCAACTCTGCCAAGCCAGGCACCTGGTCGTGAGTATTCATCCGGCGATGATCCACCAAGGCCACCCAACTGTCGTCGGGGCTGGCCGCCACGTCGTTGGCGATCACCTTGTGGGAGTAGAAATTACGCAAGCGGTTTTCACGTGGCGTCAGCACCGACGTGGCCCCTGCGGACAACGCGTCATCCAGGAAGTAGGACGTGGACGCGTCCAGCGCCTTGACCTCGATGCCGTGCTCGCGCGCCGCCAGCACCAGTGCTCGGTAGGAATAGGGGCTGTCTGCGGGGGTCGCCATGGCCTTGTCGACTGCCTTGAGGTGCTGGTCGATGGTCTTGGATACCTTGGCGGTTTTCAGTTTATCCAGCTTGGCGCGGAATACGTCGGCAGGCAGGAACTCGATATACAGGCGCCGCACACCTTGCTCATACAGGGTTCGCATCTGCTGGATCAACAGCTGCTTGCTGGCGATGGAGTCAACGCTCGCCCCGACGATCAACCCTTTGCTTTCGCTAAGCAGCCGCTGCAGCACGACCGGCGCCAGGGAATTACTGTCAAAGCTCAACACATCGGCACGCGGGACGAGCGGCGCCAGGGCATCGAAGTGGGCTTTCGCATCCAGGGCCAGGTTGGCCACCGCCTCGGCGTAGGGCTCTCGCAAGTGGGAGAGATTTTTGGCGATGACGCTCCTGCCACTGTCCGCCCCAAAATTATCGGCGATGCCCGCAACGGACGTCGCCACTGCGTTGGGGCTCACCACGTATTCAAGGTCTTTCAACAGTGCCAGTGGGGCTTCGTAGCGCTGCAATGGCGCCGCGACGACGGGGAGCTTTTCATATTTGGGCGCACCGCCCGTGACGCCGCTGCGCACCCAACGGCCTTGGGTATCCCGAATCGCCAGCCGTCCGGTGGACTGCCAACGCCCGGTCAGCGGGTCATGCCTCAATAGCAGGAAACGCCCGAGGGCGTCAGGCTGTTTGGTGGTCCACAACGCCTGGCCCTGAAACAACACGGCCTGCAGATCATCGATGGCAGTTGCCGGGATGTGCAATTGCCTGACCAACGACAGCGCCTGTTCCTGCGATGCCGTGTGCAACAGCGGACGCATCGGCTTGCCCCAGGGCATGCTGAGCGCCGGGCGCAAATCGGTAAATACCGCGCCAGCGCTATTGAGCAGGTAGCCAAGGTAATGCCCGAACGCTTCGCCCATCTGCCCCTGGTTATACGCATGCAGCGCGAGCATGCCATCCTTGAAAGCCAACAGCATGCCCAGGCTCAGGCTCAGCACCGGATAAGGCGCGGTGGCGATGGCGACGAGCGGTTCGATAACAGCCCACACCACGTCCATGATCATCTGCGTGCGGTTGACGGTGGTGGCTTCCACATCGTCGATCTTGCGCTGCAGCTTGGCGTCGTACAGCGCCTGGCGCAGGTTGAGCAGCACCGTCTCGCGATGGATCGGATCATGCCGGCCAGGGCTGGGATGGGTGCGATCAAGTGTCTGCGGCAGTTGCTGTCTGGCGTTCTCCAGAAACGCCCGCACGCGCACTTTTGACTGCATGCCCACGCGCTCGGCGAAATAGCCGACCATGCCATCCACATGCTTCAACATATAGTTGAACAGCCGCGCTTCGCGAAACGCAACACCATCGGGCGCGTTAGGCGTGTACAGCAGCACCGGGTCATGCCCACGCTTGAACAAGAAGGTGTCGATCACCCAGTCGCCGTCCACGAACAGCCGATGCACCTGATAGCTTTCACGCACTTGGGCCGAGGCATTGCCCAGGTTCTGCAGGCAGGTATCGAGCCATTCGAAATCCGCCTGGGCGATGTGGCCCTGCAGGCGTGATTCCAGTGCTGCATTGCGCATCTGCAATTGGCTGATCGCCAGTGTTGCATCACGCCTGAATCCATAGCCAGGGCTGCCCGGGCTCTGCAATTTTCCACGCACTTCGTCGGCATAACGCTGGCCGACCCACACACCGCGCACCGAGCGGGCAACGGCCTCGGGCGTGAGACGGCTGAGGTCGACACCCACAGGCCCGGTGAAAGTGGCCGAGGTTTCAAACTTGGGGTCCAGGAAACCCACATTGTCTTGGTAACCGTCGCGGTACAGCTGCGTATACGTCATGGACGGCGGCGTTGTCAGGCCCGGGAACGCCTGGGGGTAATGGGCCCATACGGTGTCGGGGTCGACGTCCTGCTGCCCCAGCAGCGCGTTCAAGCGCGCCTTGGCTTGCCCGTGCACAAACGTCGCAAAGCTGGGGAACTGCGACGGGGACTGCGGGTGGGCGTTGTACGCGCGCAAGGCGCCCTCGGTGTCCTGCGCCAGGGTGGTGAGCGCCTGGCGCTGTGCCAGGCTGGCCGAGCGGTACCACAGGGGGGTGGCGAAGTTGCGATCATCGTCGCGTGTGGCCAGCAGGTGCTGGGCCATGGCCTTGAGGCTGGCGGCGTAGTCAGGCGCGAACGTGAAGCTGACCTTGTGGTGCTCCTGGGCATGAGGCATGAAGCTCAGGCCGGCGAGGATCTTGTGCATGGCCGGGCGAAAACGCAGCGCGAGCGTACTGATGACGTAATCCTTCATCGCGGGGTTCATGCACCAGCCCAGCAGGTGCGCCTTGCAGCTGGCCTCGTTGTCGAATGCCAGGAACTGCTGCGCGACAGGCGCTTGGGGTGTGCACAGCAGCAGACGCTGGGTCCCACCGTCAGCGTCCGTCTGGCGCAACAGCCAGAAGCCGTTGAGCTGCGCTTCATGGAACGACACGGTCGCAGCACTCAAGTACTGACCGGTGCCCTGGCGCAACGCCTGGATCAATGCGTAGTCGCCCTCGCCCAGGTGGTTTTGCAGCAGGGCGGTATACGCCAGGGCACAAAGGCGGTGCTCAAGCATCGACTCAATGGCCTGCTTGACCACGGGGCTGGTGTGGCTGTCGCGCTGCACCGCGGCAAAGTCCAGGCGCGGTTGCAGGCGGCCCAGCAGCGTTGCGAGGTAGGTCGGGGTCAGGTCCTGATAGTCGCTGCTCAACGGCGCTCGGTCATAGGTCAGCGTGGTCTTGGTCAAAAAGTCCGAGCCCGGCGTTTCGTCGCCTGTGTGCAAGCCACGCAGCGCCAGCAGGCTCAGGCTTGGCGACTGCTCATAATCACCCACGCCCGCGACGGTACGCCGTGTACTGACCTGCAATCGGTCCGGGTCCAGGTCGTGGATATCCAGGTCTTCAGCCAGTTGCTCGATCAGCTGATAACGGGCCAGGGCAGGCGGCGTGGCGGCCGGCCCCATCAGGTTGATCACGTGGGCCCGCGCCTGGTCATAGCGCCTCAGCAACTCGGCCAGGGTGCCACGCCGCTGGGCGTCGGCGCTGCGATACCAATCGGGCGCACTGTAGCGCAGGCAGCGGTCGAGCAAGCGCTGGGCATGCAAGGCCAGGCGTGGCCCAAGGTCGGGTAATGTCGACTGGATGGCGAGGTCAAGGTCGGCCACCACTTCACGCGCGCTGCGCCCGGGGTTGTCGACCAGGTCGAGGGCCCACTCGATGTCCTGTTCGCGCTTGGCCTTGAGCGCGTCGAAGACATGCTCGAAAAGCGGCTCCCCGGTGATTGGCGTCAACGTCAGCGGCCAGATACCGGCCGGACCAAGGGATTGATAGCGCCTGGGCAACAACGCCAGGTATTCGGCTCGAGCCGCAGCGCTGTCCATGGAACCCCGCAGGTAACGGTCGAGTCCGGCCAGCGAATCGAACACCTCGATGCCCCGTAATGGGTGGAACAGCAACACATTGCCCACCGCGTCGTCACCGGTCAGCGAGGTCACCACAGGGCTGTTGCGCACCGTCAGCACGAACGCGCCGGCGAACGCTACGGGCTGGTACTGGTAGGCAAATGTCAACGCATACACCCCGGGACGAAACGCCGGCCCCAGGGAAACATTCGTGACCAGCCGAGCCATCTCGGGGTGCAGCAAACGGTCGGCGAGGTCACGCCGGGCCTCGTTTTCAAATGCGCGGATGCCGGCGTCGTGGCTGCTAAAACTGCGTAGCCCTTTGCCGTCGATGACGCTGCGCTCAAGCAGCGCCTGCACCTGCGCGTTCAACCCGCTGCGCAGTCTTGCCAGCAATGCCTTGCCGTCGGCGTGTTGCAGGTCAGCCTGTTCCAGGGCCTGGTACAACTCGCGAAGGCGTGCAGCAAGCACCTGGTTGTGGGCGCGCAACTTGTCGTTCAAACCCTGCAAATACAACTGCTCCGCGCTCGCCGATTGCTGGGGCAGCAGCGGTGCAGGTTGCTCAAACAGGTGATGACCAATCAGGTTCAGGTAGCCCTTGATTTCGCTGAACGAAGGGGCAGGTGCCGGGGGTATGACGGTGCTCATGGGGAGTGGGTCCATGTCGATGAAAGAAGCATCAGCATGGAGAGCGCCAGGGACGGACGGTGTTAGATAGATAGCGGGAAGAGACCTGGCTTTTCGCCGTGAGCCAGTGCAGCCGATTTCAGGAGCGAGCTGACAACCCAAGCGGAAGCGCCTGATTTTTTCCTTTCCGCCTGCCACTTCTTATTAAAGGGACAGCCACTCCGGCTGCATCCCTTGAGAGGTCACCCGCCATGAGCCAAGCCACAAGCCCTGTTCGTGTTTCAGTTATTCAATTCTCCCCACAGGTGGGCACTCACCACAGAACCGCAAACCTGCTACGCAGCCTGGAGCTGGCAACGGAAGCGGCAAACGGCGGCGCCAATCTGATCGTACTGCCGGAGCTTTCAAGCTGCGGTTATCTTTTTTCCAGCCGTCAGGATGCCTTTGATCATGCCGAAGCAATCTCGGACGGTTGCAGCGTGCGAGCCTGGAGCGAATTTGCCTGCAGACACCAGGTGTATCTAGTGGCGGGCCTGAGCGAAATCGAGGGTAGGCAATTGTTCAACACTGCCGTGTTGCTAGGCCCTGACGGTTTAATCGGCAAGTACCGCAAGGCCCACCTGTGGAACTTGGAGAAGCTTTGGTTTACGCCAGGTGACACAGGCTTTCCAGTCTTCGATACCCCTATCGGACGGATCGGCCTGTTGATCTGCTGGGACATCTGGTTTCCCGAGGTACCGCGCATACTCGGCCAGCAAGGCGCTGATATTATTTGCAGCCTGAACAACTGGGTGTGGACGCCTCCCCCATTATTCGACGACGCCGGCAAGTGCATGGCGTCTTACCTGACGATGACGGCGGCGCACGTCAACAATGTGTTTATTGCCGCTGCCAGCCGAATCGGCGAAGAGCGTGATGTCCGCTACTTGGGCTGTTCGTTGATTGCCGGAACCAATGGTTGGCCTATCGGCAGAGTGGCTTCGGCCAATCGCCAGGAAATCCTGTATGCCGATATCGACCTGAGCAGCGCGCGGAGTGCACCGATCTGGAACAGCCTTAACGATCTGCAACGGGATCGGCGTGTTGATCTTTACGATCAGACGCTTGGATACACCCGCCACCGTGCCTGGCCGCGCTGAGGATGCCCACGGTTTGGTGGCGCGGGTACTTGCCACACGCCCCGTGTAAAGCCCTCACAGCCAATGCCAGAACCGACTCCAGAACCCTCGCCCCAAATCATCCTTGCACCGCGCATATTGCGCCGCGTACATCTGCGAGCGCGCCTGCACCTTACTGGCCACTGGCGGCAACCACGCCTTCGCGGCATAGGTGCGTTGGCGATAGCCGCCCCAGCCTTCGTGGTAGTTCAGGTATTGGCCATACGCGTCGTATTTGTAGACCCCGTTGAGGGTGTAGGTCTTGTCCATGTACCAACCGACAAAGTCGATGGCGTCGTCGAAGTCCTGGCGGCTGGCGCCGCTGCGACCGGTGCTCTTGCGGTAGTCGTTCCACACCTCGTCCTTGGCCTGGGCGTAGCCGGCGGCGGTGGAGACACGGCCCCAGGGGATAATCCACAGCAGGTATTTGCGTGGAGCCAAGGCGTCCTGTCGGAAGCCGGACTCTTGATACATGATGGCGAACGGCACCTGGATCGGCACGCCCCAACGCTTTTGCGTGACTTTGGCGGCGTCGTACCAGTCGTCCTTTTCGCGGAAGATGCCGCAGATGTCATTGGGCGTGCGTGGCGGCGAAGTACCGCAGGCCGACAGCAGAGAAGTGAGGAGTAACAGTCCGACGGCTTTGCCTGCGCTCAAGGGGCACCTTTACGAGAGACACGTAAAAGGTCGGCATTTTACGCGTTCATTGAGGCAGGTGGAAAAAAGGAAGGCGGCCTCCTGGCCGCCCTCCTTCGTTATCAAGCCAACATCAAGCCAACGGCACGCGACGGTTGGTCAGCGCGAGGCGACCAACAAAGAAGCTCAGCGCTGCACCCAGCAGCAGCATGGCCAAGGTGCTCCAGGCTGCACGGGACAGTTGCTTGGCTGCCACTTCACCTGCTTCACGAGCCTTCTGTTCAGCCTGTTGTTTCAGCTCATCGACCTTTTGCATGGCTTGCTGATAGGCCTGGGCATAGTTGTCGACGATCTGGGTGGCCTCTTCCTTGCTCTTGCCGGTACGGGCAGCAACGATGTTAACCAGTGCGTCCTTGTCGGCCGCATTCAGTGCTGGCTCACCGGAAGCCTTGACGCGTTCGAACCACTGCTTCAAGGCATCACTCGCCTGGGCAGGATCAGTCGCTGCGGCGGTAGCCGATTGCTTGCCATCAGCGGCAGCCTGGTCGGCCTTCTGCTCGACGTTGGCCGGGTCCAATTCAGGCTTGCCACTTTGCTTGAGCAGCGTATCCAGCTCACCTTGCAGGCTGTTCCAATCCAGCTGGATGCCTTGCTCGTTCAACTGTTGTTTGACGCTGTTACCGATGCCTGGCGCTGCAGCCGCAATGCCGCTGCCGGCAGCCGACAGGCCCTTGCCCACAACGTTACCCGCCGTACCGACCACGCTGGCAGCCAAACCCGCCAGCAACCAGGTGGTCAACAAAGTGGTGACCGTCCAGGTCAGCACACCGTGCAAGCCGCCGCGATCCGGCGCGGTGCGCCCCGCCACGAAGGCGCCCACGCCAATCGCGATCAATGTCGACACGAACAACCAGATCCCGGCGCCCGTGCCGAAACCGCTCAGTGGGTTACCGGCCTGCATCGGGTCGACAGCACTCGCGCCGATGGCCGTGCCCAGCACACTCAGCACCAGGTAGGTGACCAGTGCAATTGCACTACCGGCCAATACCGAACTCCAGGACACGCGAAACAGCGAACGATTGGTTTCATAGACAGTGGTCATACAAAGGTCCTTCACAAGTTATGAGAGCAAGGCAAAGTGCCTTGATGGTTGGGAGTGTGGCGAAAGGACATACGTTCAGTCGTGGGCCAAATGCACCAGGTCAACTGGTGCATTCGCACTCCCCCGATGCGACTTTCTCTGCACTATCCTCAACCCCGGGTGTCGTACCCCCATGTGCTGTCTACCGGGAGAAACCATGAGCCAGGATGTCCTTGCCAAAGAAACCAACCGCCGCCAATTGCAGCAGATCATCTCCGGGCTGTCCGACGGCGTGATTCTGGCCGAGACCGACCAGACCCTGCTCTGGGCCAACGAAGCGGCGCTGAGCATGCATGGCGTCAGTGAGGTCGAGCAGCTCGGTGCCAACACGCAGGAGTACGCCAAGCGTTTCTCGCTGCGCTATCGCAATAACCATCCGTTGCAGCTGGACAGCTACCCACTCAGCCGTGTGGCGGCGGGTGAAGAATTCAGTGATGTGATCGTGGAGGTCACCCCCACGGCCGACGCAGATCGCAGTTGGGTGCATCGCTTGCGAAGCCTGGTGCTGAGCGACGCTCACGGAGAACCGGAACTGCTGGTGCTGATCCTCAGCGATGCCACCGAGTGGGCCAGCGCCGAGCAACGCTTCGAGAAAACCTTCAATGCCAACCCGGCGCCCGCGGTGATCTGCCGCTTGAGCGACCTGCGCTACATCAAGGTCAACCAGGGCTTCCTTGAGATGACCGGCTACAACCGTGACCAAGTGATCGGCCGCTCGGTGTATGAACTGGATGTGCTGGAGCAGGCCGAGCGTAAAGACCTCGCCATCCAGCGCCTGGGTGACGGCGCGACCATCCCGCAGATGCAGGCCGAGCTACGCCTGCCCGAGGGTGGCAGCAAACTGGTGATCGTCGCCGGCCAACCGTTGGACATGAATGAAGAAGACTGCATGCTGTTTTCCTTCACCGACCTGGAACCGCGGCGCAAAGCGGAAATTGCCTTGCGCCAAAGCGAGGAGCGCTTCGCCAAGTCGTTCCGACTGACACCGGTGCCGACCCTGGTATGCAGCGCCGCCAACCGGCAAGTGCTGGATATCAACGAAGCGTTCATGAACATCACCGGCTTTACCAGTGAAGAGCTGATCGGAAAATCCATCGAAGACATCAATTTCATCGACAGCCCCCAGGCCTGCGCGCAACTGTTCGCTACCCTGGAGAAAGCGGGCAACCTCGACGGCCTGGACCTCAAGGTCCGCAAGAAAGGCAGTGAAGTGATCGACTGCGTAGTGTCTGCCGACACCGTGATCATCCAGGACGCGCCGTGCTACCTGCTGGTGATGATGAATATCACCGAACGCAAACGCTCGGAACTGGAACTGGTGGCGGCCATTGAAGAAGTGATGCAGGACGCCTCCTGGTTCAGCCAGACACTCATCGAAAAGCTGGCCAATGCCAAAAGCGTCAACAGCCCCAACGCGCCGAACGTGGCGTTCACCGACCTGACCGCCCGTGAACGCGACGTACTGGGCTTGATCTGCGAAGGCCTGGCCGACAAGGAAATCGCCTCGCGCCTGAAACTGGCACCCAATACCGTGCGCAACCATGTGGCCACGGTCTACTCCAAGCTCGGCGTGCACAGCCGCAGCGCGGCAATCGTATGGGCCCGTGAGCGCGGACTGTTCGCCGGTGAGTTGCGGGTAAAAAGCAAGAAATAGAGTGCAAATGCACTAGTGCGACCAGTGCAAATTCGCCTTATTCCCGCGTGATGCGTTGCATAACCTTGAAGAGTGGGCACAGGCCTTGGAGCCCGTGCCGTAATGATTTGATCTCTTGAGGAGATGCACCATGAAAAGCGAACAAGTCAAAGGCGCGATGGAGAAAGTTGCAGGCAAGGCCCAAGGTTTTCTTGGCGACCTGACCGGTGACGAGCAACTGCAAGCGCAAGGGCTTGCCCGCGAAACCGCCGGGCAATTGCAGCAGACCTATGGCGACGCACTGGACACCGTGAGTGATTTTGCCAAGCAAAAACCCCTGGCGACGGTCGCCGTGGTTGCGGGTCTTGGCCTGCTGGTGGGCCTGTTGTTGCGTCGTCGTTGAGGAGGCTGAGCATGTTCAGCCTCTCTCAATTACGCAACTGCATCGAAGAAGCGCTGTTGCCGCTGACCTGTGAATTCACCCTGTGCCGGGATGCTTCGTTGACCTTGAAGGTCTTCGATGCCGACACCGGTCGGGTCGACTTGGTGGTGACGGGTATCAGCGTCAATAAGTTGCAGTCCGCTCAGGCCGTGGAAAAAATGGTGGAAGAGCTGCGCTACGAGCTGCAGAGCAACACCATGGGGCATCTGACGCTGGATGACTTGCCGCTGTCGCCCTCGGCGCAGTAGCAGCGCCTTTTTATGGCAATGGCCGCGGCTTCAGCGAGGCGCCGATGTAATAAAACACCCCGCCCCCGACAATGAACGCCCCCAGCATGTAGAACATGGCGAGCGCCGGCCAACTGGCAAGCACCAGCCCACACAGTACAGGCCCCAGGGCGGCGCCCAGGTTGGACAGGTTCTGCGCGCCGTAGTACATGCCGCGCAGGTGATCTGGGGCGATACGGTCAATGAACATGTATTCGGCCGGGAACACGATGATCTCGCCTACCGTGAATACCGCCATCGCCAGCACCCACCACAACACGCTGGTCGACAATGCAAACCCGATCATCCCCAGCATGAACATGCCCAGGCCCGCGATCAGCCACTGGCCCAGGTAGCGATGGGAGATGCGCCGTCCGATCACGTACTGCAAGGCGATCACCAGCACCGCGTTGGTGGTCAGCACTGCGCTGACCACGGTGTAGGTGTACTCCGCGCTGGTGGTGGTCACCAGGTACTGCGACAGCCACGCGGTGAATTGACCGAACACCACGGCACTGAGCACGCCACCCAGGGTGAAGCAGACCAAGCGGTGATCGCGCAGCAATACACGGCCGACGGCGAGGAAAGGCACCGGTTTTTGCGCGGCATCGACGGTGGTCAGCGTGCGGTCTCCCCAACGCCAATACAGCACGAAAAACCCCATCCCCAGCAGTCCCGACAGCACAAATGGCAAGCTGATATCCAACCTCGCCACCATCGCCCCGAACGCAGGCCCAACGGCATAGCCGATATTGGTAAGGGTGTACTTGATGGAAAACACTTCGCTGCGCGCATCTTCGGGTAGAAGGCTCGCAAAGCCGGCTTTGACCGCGATGTCGATCACGGCATAAGCCAGGTTGATCAAGATCAGGCAGGCATAGAACGCCCAGATATTCTGGACCAGCACCGTGCCGATAAAGCCCAGCACAAACAGCGCGCTCAAGCCGAGTAACAACCGATAGCTGTTAGTGCGGTCAACCAGGAAGCCGCCATACACGCTGAGCAGAGAGCCGACGATCAGCGAACTGCCGATGACCAGGCCAACGTGGGTAATGTCGAGTGCAAAGCGGTGGGTGAGGTAAATCACCAGGTACGGAAACGTGATCGCCTTGGCCAACGTGAGCATGAGCGTGGCCGACAGCAACAGGTTTACGGTGCGGGGGTAATTTCTTATTGTGGCAAGCATCCTGCTCTCGATCTTTGAAGGTAACGCGGCGTCGATGGCCGGTTACCTTAACCCAGAGCAGTCGCGACAGACACGATCATTTCTTGACCGGGGTGATCTCCAGGATGGTGCCGTTGGTGGTCTTGAGCAGCACGAATTTATCGCCTACCCGCGCCCATTGGCTGTCTTCCTCAGGCTGCTTGAGACCGCGTTTTTTCCAGTCACTGACGGCCGACTCCTTGCGCATCAGCATGTCCGGCGCACGGTCACCTTCTTTCAGGTCACGGGTATTGATGTTCGAAGGTTGTACGGTTTCCTGTGGAGTATCACCGGCCTGCACAATAAAGCTGGCGGTGGACAGGCTCGTGGCGACCAGCAGGCTGGCGATCAGGGATTTCGATTTCATGAGTGCTCCTTCAATGAATGATGCGTACCCAGGTTCGGACCGCTGCCACGCGTGATCATTCAATCAAGCCTCGCCACGCGAGGGGCTATTCAGGGGCAGCCGGTGTGCCTTGATGGAACACCATCTGCCACTGCCCTTTCTCCTCCCGCCATATCGAGCTGCACAATGAAGTCCCGACACCACTCCGGTGGCAGCGATAAGTCACGAGCGCCACGCCCTTGCTCAACAGCTTTACGGCGAATTCGGTGATGCGACGCGCCGCGAACACCTCATCCTGCAGCCCGTCGATGACCTGTGCGCGGCTGCCCCACACATTGCCGCTGGCACCGTACTCGACAAAATCTTCAGCCAGCAATTGTGCCAACCGAGTCGCATCCGAGCGGGTAGTGCTTTGCTGTAGCGCCTGTTCAAGCCCCAGCAAATGCGCGTGTAAATCCATTCCCATTGCCTCCGTGAAATAAATCCTGTAATTTTTCATGAAATTAATCGAAATAAATTTCATGAGCCAACAAGAAGAACTCGCCACCCTCGCCACGCTGATCCACGACCTGCGCAAGCACAAGAAACTCACCCTCGCTCAGTTGGCGCAGAAAATCGAGCGTTCCGTGGGTTTCCTGTCTCAGGTCGAGCGCGGCCTGTCGCGCCCGACCGTGGCTGATCTGACTGCCATCAGCCACGCCCTCGATGTGCCCACCACCTATTTCTACAGCCAGCCCAAACCCAAGGCCGTGGACTGGATCACCCGGCCCAACGAGCGGCGCACGGTGTACTACGCCAATGGCATCACCGACATCCTGGTCTCACCGAGCATGAACGGCGCGTTCTCGATACTCGACAGCCTGCTGGCTCCCGGCGCCAACAGTGGCGAACAAACCATGAGTGATCGGGCCGAGCAGGCCGGCTTTGTGCTGGAGGGTGAGTTGACCCTGTGGGTAGAGGGCGAGGCCGGTTCGGTCACCCTCGGCCAAGGCGACAGCTTCCACTTGGCCAGTTTCGCCTATTGCCGCTACGCCAACCTGACCGACCTGCCCGCCCGCGTGCTGTGGGTTTACAACTAGGAGCAACCCCCGTGAAAAGCCCCGCCTCCACGTTACTGGCCGAAGTACGGACCTTTCGCCAGAACCATCCCGACGTGCGTTATGTCGACCTGATCGCCCTGGACATTCCCGGGCACTTCTACGGCAAGCGCTACCCCATCGAGATGCTGGAAAAAGTCGCCGCCGGCAGCCCGTTGAAGCTGCCGCAGAACGCCGTATTGCTGGGGGTTCAGGGCGGGTTGTTCAAGATTGGCGATTATTGCTTCAACGACGGTGACCCGGACGCCAACCGCCGCCTGGTGCCGGGCACGCTCAAGCCGGTCAGCTGGGAGTCACAGCCGTTGGGCCAGATGCTCATCACCTCGGACGGCACCGAAGCCCCCATCCCATTCGAACCCCGCGAAGTCCTGGCCAAGGTGCTGGAGCGCTTGCAGCACAAGGGCATCCACCCGGTGGTGGCGTTTGAACTGGAGTTCTACCTGTTCGATAAAAAGCTGGACCAGGGCCTGCCGCAATTTGCCCGCGACCCGCTGAGCGACGATGCCGACGACCAACCCAACCTGCATATCGAACGGCTGTCGCGGTTCAGCGCAGTACTCGACGATATGGCGCAAACGGCCAAGGACCAAGGCATCGATATCACGGTGATCACCGCCGAAATCGGCCCCGGCCAGTTCGAGATCAACTTCGGCCACCTCGACGATGGGATGCGCGCCGCCGATTGGGCCGCCCTGTTCTGCCGCAGCACCCGCGGTGTGGCGCTCAAGCACGGTTACCGCGCCAGCTTCATGGCCAAGCCTTACCTGCAATTCCCCGGCAGCGGCATGCATGTGCATGTCAGCCTGTATGACGCTGCGGGCAACAATCTGCTGGCGGCCCATCAACAGCAACCCCTGCGCCATGCCGTGGCCGGATGCCTGGAATTGCTGCCGCACTGCCTGCCGATCTTCTCGCCCAACCACAACGCCTTCCGCCGCCTGGGGGCGGCGGTCAATGCCGCAACCCGCGCCAGCTGGGGCTTTGAAGACCGTGACGCCTGCCTGCGCATTCCCGAATCCGACCCGCGCAACCTGCGTATCGAGCATCGCCTCGCCAGCGCCGATGCCAACCCTTACCTGGTGCTGGCGGCGATCCTGGTCGGCCTGGAGCACGGCCTTGAAGCCCAACGCGAACCCATCGCACCGCTCAACCAGGACCGCAGCAGCGGCACCGACTTCCCCCTCGAAATGCTCGAAGCGGTGCGCGCCATGCAGCACCAGGCGGTATTGCGCGATAAGCTGGGCGCCGAGTTTGTCGACGTGTACTGCGAGAACAAACGCCAGGATCACCTGGCCTTTCAACAAGAGATCAACGCGCGGGAGTACCGCTGGTTTCTTTAACCTCCCCTGGAATCACCGATGACCGATCAAGCTGCCCCGGCGCTGAAAGAACTATTCAACCTCGAACGCCTGCAACACATCGCCAGCGAGATGACGGCGGTGTACCCGGCGTTCGACGCCAAGGGCTTCCTCAAGCACGCCAAGGCGGGGCTGGCCGATTTATCGGTGATGCAACGCATGGCGCGGGTCAGCGAAAGCCTGCATGCGGTGATCCCCCTGGACTACCCGCAAACCCTCAAGGTGCTTTATGCGCTGGCCCCGCGCCTGAACAGCGCGTTTGTCAGCCTGTTCCTGCCACACTTCGTGGCGAGTTACGGGCGGGATGATTTCAAACGCTCCATGGCCGCCCTCAAATACTTCACCACCTTTGGCTCCGCCGAATTCGCCATTCGCTATTTTTTGCTGCACGACTTTCAGCGCACGTTGGCGGTGATGCAGGAATGGTCGCGCGATGACAACGAACACGTGCGTCGCCTCGCCAGCGAGGGTTCGCGGCCGCGCTTGCCCTGGTCATTTCGCCTGGCCGAAGTCCAGGCCAACCCTGAGCTGTGCGCGTCGATCCTCGACAACCTCAAGGCCGACAGCAGCCTGTACGTGCGCAAGTCCGTGGCCAACCACCTCAATGACATCACCAAGGATCATCCCGACTGGGTGCTCGGCCTGATCGAAGGCTGGAACCTGGATAACCCTCACACCGCCTGGATCGCCCGCCACGCCCTGCGCAGCCTGATCAAGCAAGGCAATACGCGCGCACTGACGGTCATGGGTGCCGGGGCCAAGGCCGAGGTGCAGATCCACCACCTGCAGGTGACGCCGGCGGTGATCAACCTGGGTGAACGCATCAACCTCTCCTTCACCCTGGAATCCACGACCGCCGCCCCGCAGAAGCTGGTGGTGGATTACGCCATCGACTATGTGAAAAGCGCGGGGCACAGTGCAGCCAAGGTGTTCAAACTCAAGGCATTCACATTGGCCGCGGGCGAACATCACCGCATCAGCCGCGGGCAACACATCCGCGAACTGACCACGCGCAAGCACTACCCCGGGAAACACACGGTGCATGTGTTGATCAATGGCGAGAAACTTGCCAGCGTAGATTTTGAATTGAGAAATGGCTGACACAAATCAAAGAAAAGGCTCTAGGACGGGCCTCTAAGCCTGATAAATTGTCGAACAATCCTGGCATTGCCCATTGAGATCCATTATCATCCGGCGCCTTCTCGCTACCCGTCGGGTAGCTGTTTCAATGTGTCACCCGAGGCGCCCATGTACCGTTTTTCGTTCCACCGCCCCCTGATTGCCGTCAGTCTGGGGCTTGTCAGCCCTTGTGTTTTCGCAGCAAAGCAACCCTTGGCCGAAGCCCCGCTGGCCAGCGACACGGACCTGCAGTGCCACTTCAACCGAGACGCCAGTACCGACTGCACCACCACCTACCGCTATACGATCCTCAAGCCCAACGGCCGCGAAATGCTCTCGCGCATCGACTTCGACTACTCCGAAGGCGATACCTTTGAAGTGATCAGCGCGCAGTCCACCCAGCCCGGCGCCAAGCCGGTGGCCTTGGACGCCTCACAGATCGACACCCGCACCGCGCCCAACCCGGACCAGGGTTTCAGCCGTGATAAACAGACCTCATTGGCCTTCCCCAACCTGCGGGTCGGCACGCAGATCCGCTACACCGTGCGCGAGCATCACCCTGCCAAACCGCTGATGACGCAGTTTCACTACGTGCTCAAATTCGGCCCTAGCGCCGCGCGCCGCGACCACTTCAAGGCGCGCTTCACTGCCGAGCAGCCGATCCACTGGCGCAGCGAACTGTTCGACGGTTTCAGCGTGACTGCTGCGCCAAATGGCAAGTCTCTGGACGTGGTGCAAAAGGCCCCGACCTATCTCAATTACATCAATGAATCGTCCAACGCCGCGCTGCTGCGCATCCCGCGTATCGAGGTAGGCAGCACCCTGGAACGCCAGGCGTACTTCGGTGGTTTCGCCCAACGCTACAACCAGATCCTGGGCGCCAGCCTGCCGCCGCAGAGCACCGCTGCCGTGGCTGCCGCACGCAACCTGGCGCCAGCGGAGCAGGTCGCCGCCCTGATGCAGCATATCAACGACCACTACCGCTACCTGGGTGACTGGCGCGCCACGGAACGCGGCTATGTGCCGTTCGAACTGGCGGAAATCGAGCAGCACGGTTATGGCGATTGCAAAGACCTGGCGATCCTCCTGACGGCCCTGCTCAAGGCCAGTGGCATCCAGGCCGAAACCGCCTGGGTCAGCCGTGGCGACGTGGCGGAATCGTTGCTGATCCCCGGCACCCATGCCCCGAATCACGCGATCGTACGTGCCGAGGTGGAGGACCAGGTCTGGTGGCTAGACCCGACCAACCCAGTGTTCGCGCCGGGCCAAGTCATGCCCGACATCCAGGACCGCTGGGTCCTGGTCAATGACGCCCAAGGTCAGGTGCGCGAGGAACATATTCCCCTGGAGCGCCCCGAAACCAGTCTGCGCCTGGACAAACAGGTGCACTACGACAAACACGGCAACGGCGCGACCCAGGCCAGCATCACCTTCAGCCGCCTGCCGCTGATGCGACTGAGCGTCGCCGACCGCCAGCAAGGCAGCACCGCCACCGACCAGAACATCTGCGCCAACTTTGGCAACGAGATCAGCGACTGCCGCATCACCCGCCCGCCGACCGCCTTTGTGGTGCAGGACGGCTATACCGTCACGGCGCACATGAACGATCAGCGCGCACTGGAAAAACTGGCGAACGACTACGTCTATACCGATGAGTCGCTCAAGGGCCGCTGGGATGGCTTTATCAACTACCGCCGCCAAGGGCAGCAAGCCGACCTTGATATGGGCAACCCGGAAACCAATGACTACACCATCACCCTGAGCGGTGGGCAAATGGAAAAAACCATACCCGGTTGCCAGGTTCGCTCGCCGTGGTACGACCTGGATCTACAGGGCAAACGGGAAAATGGCGCGTTGCGCTATCACTATCGGCTGAGCCAGAAAATGCGCTGGCTGACCCATGATGAGATTGTCAGCGAGGCGTTTGGCCAAATGATTGACGACGCGCGTGCCTGTGCGGAGCAGGTGCATCAGGTGGTGAAGCTCTAGGGAATACCTGACACGCCCCCCAAACTGTAAGCGCTGGCTCGCCAGCGCTTACAGCTCGAGCTGGCTTCTTCAGGTAGGCTCGCCGAGGAGCAAGCGCTGCTCCCGCGCACACAACTCCACCACGTAATCCCACAACACCCGCAGCCGCACCGACTTGTGCAGCTCACGGCGCGAGCTGATCCAGTAGCTGCGCTGGATCCCCTCCCCCGGCAGCAACGGCACCAGTTCCGGGTCGCCGGCTGCCATGAAGCACGGCAACACCGCAATCCCTAGCCCGGAACGTGCTGCCTGGTGCTGGGCGATCACGCTGGTGCTGTGGAACACCACCTTGGGGTTGCGGCAGAAGCTGCTGAGGAATTTGAGTTCCTGGCTGAACAGCAAGTCATCCACGTAATCGATCCACGCATGCGCTGCAAGGTCTTCACGTTTTTCAATCGGCGGGTTGCGATCCAGGTAGGCGCGGCTGGCGTAGAGGGCCAGGCGGTAGTCGGTGAGTTTGCGGGTGACCAGTTGATCGACGCTCGGGCGTTCGAGGTGGATGCTGATTTCCGCTTCGCGGTTGAGGATGCTGACGAAGCGTGGCACCGCCACCAGTTCCACTTCCAATCCGGGGTAGCGCTCGAACAGCCCGCCCATGCGGCTCGCCAGGAACATCACGCCCAACCCTTCGGCCACCCCGAGGCGGATCTTGCCCAGGGGCGCGGCGGAGTGGGTCAGTTCGTCTTCGGCCAGCAGCGCGACGTTTTCCATGGCTTCGGCGTGCTTGAGCAGGGCTTCGCCGGCGGGGGTCAATTCGTAGCCCTGGGCATGCTGCACGAACAGTGCGGTGCCGAGGCTTTTCTCAATCGCTTCGATATGCCGGGCCACCGTGGCGTGGGTGGTTTTCAGGCGTTGCGCGGCAGTGAGCAAACGGCCGCTGCGCTGTAGCTCGAGAAAGTACCGCAGGTCGTTCCAGTCGAACATGACGCCTCCATTGCATGAGCCTGGGCTACGCTGTTTAAAAACGCACAGCAGCTGGGTAAAAACTAACATTTTTAAGACGAAAACTAACAACTAGGATGGAACCAATAAGAAAAACAAGCGAGGCCTCAGATGCCCATTCCAACTGCTGAATACGATTACATCGTCGTAGGCGCCGGCCCCGCGGGTTGTCTGCTGGCCAATCGACTGTCCGCCAACCCTGCCCATCGCGTGCTGCTGCTTGAAGCCGGTGGCCGTGACAATTACCCCTGGATTCATATTCCCGTCGGCTACCTATTCTGCATTGGCAACCCGCGCACCGACTGGTGCTTCAAGACCGAAGCCCAGGAAGGCCTGCAAGGCCGCGCGCTGAGTTACCCGCGCGGCAAGGTACTGGGCGGATGCTCGTCGATCAACGGCATGATCTACATGCGCGGCCAGGCCCGTGACTACGACGGCTGGGCGGCCGAAGGCAACGCCGGTTGGGCGTGGAAAGACGTGCTGCCGCTGTTCAAACACAGCGAAAATCACTTTGCCGGCGGTTCGCAATTCCATAGCGACGGCGGTGAATGGCGGGTCGAGCAACAGCGCCTGCACTGGCCAATCCTCGATGCGTTCCGTGACGCGGCGGCGCAAAGCGGCATTGCCACGATCAGCGACTTCAACCAGGGCGACAATGAAGGCTGCGGCTACTTCCAGGTGAACCAGAAGGCCGGAGTGCGCTGGAACGCGGCCAAGGCGTTTCTCAAACCGGTTCGCCAACGCCCCAATCTCACCGTACTGACCGACGTGGAGGTTGACCGCGTACTGCTGGAAAACGGTCGCGCGTCCCAGGTGGTCGGGCGCCAACATGGCCAGCCGGTGAGCTGGAAGGCGCGCAAGGAAATCGTTTTGTGCGCCGGCTCCGTGGGTTCGCCGGGCATCCTGCAACGCTCGGGAATTGGTCCATCCAATGTGCTCAAGCCATTGGGCATCGATGTGTTGCACGAATTGCCAGGCGTCGGCGGTAACCTGCAGGATCACCTGCAACTGCGGCTGATCTACAAGCTGGAAAACGCCCGCACCCTGAACCAGATCGCCGGCACGTTGTGGGGCAAGATGGGCATGGGCCTGCGCTACCTGTATGACCGCAGCGGCCCGCTGTCGATGGCGCCAAGCCAGTTGGGCGCGTTTGCCCGCTCCGGCCCGGAACAGGCCTCGGCCAACCTTGAATACCACGTGCAACCGTTGTCACTGGAGCGCTTTGGCGAACCGCTGCACGCGTTCCCGGCGTTTACTGCGTCGGTCTGCGACTTGCGCCCGCAAAGTCGCGGGCGTATCGACATTCGCTCGGCCAACCCGGCGGACGCACCGCTGATCCGTCCCAACTACCTCAGCCACCCGGAAGACTTGCGCGTGGCCGCCGATGCGATCCGCCTGACGCGCCGCATTGTTGCGGCACCCGCCCTGAGCCAGTTCAAGCCGGTGGAATATCTGCCGGGCGACTCGCTGCAGACGCAAGAGCAACTGCACGAAGCCGCTGCGCGTATCGGTACGACGATCTTCCACCCGGTCGGCACCTGCCGCATGGGCAGCGACAAAGACGCGGTGGTCGACGCCGAACTGCGGGTGCATGGCGTGCCCGGATTGCGCATCGCCGATGCCTCGATCATGCCGCGCATCACGTCCGGCAACACCTGTTCACCTACGCTGATGATCGCGGAGAAGGCCGCGCAGCTGATCCTTTCGCCGAATACAAGGAACCTTGCCCCCGAAAGAGCAATGAGCGCACCCGCATAACCTGCAGGACACCGGCGCTGAGTTTGGCGCCGACAGTGGAACAACAATAAATAATCACTGTGAGGGCTACCCGATGTCAGAACATGCTCAACCCCTGGGCTCGTCGATAGACGCGAGCACCAGCAACGACTCTAAGAAGGTCATCTTCGCTTCGTCCCTGGGGACGGTGTTCGAGTGGTATGACTTTTTCCTCTACGGCGCCCTGGCGGCGGTGATCAGCAAACAGTTCTTCGCCGGGGTCAACGACACTACGGCGTTCATCTTTGCCTTGATGGCCTTCGCGGCCGGCTTCGTGGTGCGGCCGTTCGGGGCACTGGTGTTTGGGCGGCTGGGCGACATGATCGGGCGCAAATACACCTTTTTGGTCACAATCATTTTGATGGGCGTGGCGACGTTCTGCGTCGGCCTGTTGCCCACCTACGCCAGCATCGGCATTGCGGCGCCGATCATCCTGATCGTACTGCGGATGCTGCAGGGCCTGGCGTTGGGCGGCGAATACGGCGGTGCAGCGACCTACGTGGCGGAGCATGCGCCAGCGGGCAAGCGTGGGTTCCACACCAGCTGGATTCAGTCCACCGCGACCCTCGGCCTGTTGTTGTCGTTGCTGGTGGTGCTGGCGTGCCGTTATTTCACCGGTGACCAGTTCGAAGTGTGGGGCTGGCGCATTCCGTTCCTGTTTTCCATCGTGCTGCTGGGTATTTCCACCTGGATCCGCATGAGCCTGCACGAGTCGCCAGCGTTCCTGAAAATGAAAGAGGAAGGCAAGGCCAGCAAGTCGCCGATCCGCGATTCATTCGGCAAATGGGACAACCTCAAGATCGTGCTGATCGCCCTGTTCAGTATCAACGGCGGCCAGGCGGTGACCTTCTATGCGGCGCAGTTCTATGTGCTGTTCTTCCTCACGCAGTTCCTGAAAATGGACCCGGCCCTGGCCAACATGCTGCTGATCATCAGCGTGGTGATTGGCGCGCCGTTCTTTATCTTCTTTGGCTGGCTGTCAGACAAGGTCGGCCGCAAGCCAGTGTTGATGCTCGGCCTGCTGCTGGCGACCGCGTTGTACTTCCCGATCTTCAAGAGCCTGGCGCACTACACCAACCCGGCGATGGACCAGGCCAGTCACCAGGCCCCGATCACCGTGCTGGCCGACCCGGCGACCTGTACCTTCCAGTTCGACCCGGTGGGCAAGGCGAAATTTGACAGCCCATGCGACAAGGTCAAGACCTTCCTGGTCAAGCAAGGCCTGCCCTACAGCAGCGCTGCGGCACCTGCCGGCAGCCCGGTGCAGGTGAGCGTGGGCGACGTGCGTATCGACGGGTTCGACGAAAAAGCCCTGCGTGGCGCCGTGACACTGGCCGGCTACCCGTCTTCGGCGGATGTGGCCCAGGTCAACAAGACCATGGTGGTGGTGCTGATCGTGGCACTCATCCTGATTGCCGCCATGTGCTACGGCCCGCTGGCGGCGTTGATGGTGGAACTGTTCCCGACGCGCATCCGCTATACCTCGATGTCCCTGCCCTACCACATCGGTAATGGCTGGTTTGGCGGGTTCCTGCCGACCGTGTCGTTTGCCCTGGTGGTGTACACCGGCGATATTTTCTATGGCCTGTGGTACCCGGTGGTGGTGACCGGCGTGAGCCTGATTGTGGGAATGATCTGCCTCAAGGAAACGCGGCATGTGGATATCGATAAGAACTAACCCGGTCTCCTGAACACAGGGACACCCCGGTGGGAGCGGGCTTGCTCGCGAAGACCATGGATCAGTCGCAGATGA
>Ga0065714_10064578_pt1 | contig 32636 bp, 36 predicted proteins | sample MisRhiReplicate2_FD_59101 | JGI IMG/M metagenome (GOLD analysis project Ga0065714, IMG submission 59101) | Miscanthus rhizosphere microbial communities from Kellogg Biological Station, MSU, sample Rhizosphere Soil Replicate 2: eDNA_1 v2... | ecosystem: Host-associated > Plants > Roots >... | reverse complement strand
GGCGGGACAGAAAGTGCTGATTCATGGCGGTGCGGGTGGTGTCGGGCATGTGGCTGTGCAAATTGCCCGGGCTTTCGGTGCTGACGTGTTTGCCACCGGATCGGCCGGGAAGCAGGCGATCATCGAAGGGGTCGGTGCGACGTTTATTGATTATCGTAAATCTTCGGTTGAGGAGTACGTGGTTGAGCACACGGCGGGGGAGGGCTTCGACATTGTCTACGATACGGTGGGTGTTTTGTGGAATACCCTGTAAATGCACCAAATCTTGTCAAAATTCGATGCGTATTTGTCGTACCCCAATTTTCATTGGCTCAAAACAGTGTCGGCATTCAACAATGCTCTGTGACAATTGTCACGATGTTTCAGCCCACCATTCTAAACTGCGGCCTGCAGTCCCAGCGAAGCAAAAGCTTCTATGACCGCCAATACCGATGAACCGTCGACTTCGCCAGCCCCAGCTTCGCCACCACCTCCGCCTGGCTCAATCCTGCGGTCTGCAACTCCCTGACTGCCTCCGCATTTTTCATGTTCCTAGGCTTGCCACGGGTACGCTGGAGCAATTCTTTGCCAACAAGGTGACTACGTAAAAGCTCCAGTCCTCCTTCTGCTTGGAATGCGTCCAGATGATCCCGCGCCCGAATGAGCGTGAGCGCATATATAACCGGGCGCCACGACGCCAAACCCTGGGTCATCAGCCTTTTTCGATTCCATCATGCACAGCCTAGCGAGCTCCACGATCTAGGGATCCGTAGGAGACCTTTTATTTTTGATTAGATTCTTGGCTGCTGTTTGCAATCCGGTTTCGCTCACCAAGCCAAACATAGCCGCAGGAATGCTTGGCCAGCTTCGCTTTTTCACTCAAACAGACCCGCTCAATAAAAATATTCCGAAATCCGCTAAAGGTTTTTCGAAATTGATCCGTTTAGATATTCATGAGCCAACTTTCGAGAATCCTATGAGCAGCAATAAGCGTTTGAAGTCTCGCCTCACCTTCAAGTCCTCTCAAACTTTCATGTTTCACGAAACGGATGAATATTACCGTACGACTGTCAAACTCACTGCCTCTCAGCTAGTTCGGGTGCGGCTGTATGATTTCGATGTCAGTTTTACACCTCTTCAGTCATGTGATGTAGGGTTAGGTTTAATTGAAGCAGTTATAAACTCCAGTGGCTATGATGAAAATAATTCGGGCAAGTCTGAGCCTCAATCGAATCTTGAATTTTGGAGCGCTCTCATTAAGCGCAATGAGGCGTATGGCTCAACAGAGCAATCTGGTTCGCTACAGGTTTTTAGGACAGGAGGGAATTTTCTTATCGCCGGAACTCTATTGGATCCTGATCCGGCTGTGGAGTTTGAAGATGGCGAGGAGCCATATTACGATCTGAAAATCGGGCTAGAAGGGCAGTATATTTATTTGAGTTTTGGCTGGGTTCGGTGGATATTTACCACGAATGAATCAGAATGGCTGGCAGAACAGTTATTAACTGCCGCATTTTTGGCAACAAAGTCCGTGCGCACAACTCCTCGGGATTCTGCATAAATCGGCCTATATAGAATCGATTGGAATGCTGGTATGCACTTGGGTTTCTAAAAGGCGCCATTCCCGATTCCACTTTGATAAAATCTTGGCTCCCCCCGAAATCGTTATGGCTTGCAACATTCAGGGGTGGCCTTGCATTTCTGAGAAACAGGCTATGCGCAGATCAGGGTGTGCATCGCAAATGCGCACGTTGTGCGTATTGCGAGCGCTGACATAGGCTAGCTATCCTCTGCTTATCAACGGAGGCAAGAAAATGTCATTGATAAGTCCAGAAGATCTCAAGTCCTTAAGGCTCGCTTTGGGTCTGACTGCACAACAAGCTGCTGCCACGATTGGTGTCAAAGAACGCACATGGCAAAGCTATGAGACATCACTCGGGCAATCCTCGCATCGCACAATAAAAATGAGTAGCCTTCAGCTTTTCTGCGAACGCCGAGGGGTGCCATTCCCCCCTGTCTCAAATGATGGGAGGCTTTTGGTAAATGGCTGCAAAGTAATTAGCATCACTACGCTGAAAGGTGGAGTAGGAAAATCTCCTATCACCGTTAACGTTGCTACGGAGCTGGCTGCGCGGGGTAAGAGGGTAGCGATAATAAGCAATGATATTGTGTATAAGTGCTTTGTGGAAGAGGAAGCCGAACTTTATGGTGAGTTTGACGCCAAAGGCAGGATTGTACATTACTTTAGTGCGGAAGATGTGTTGTTGTATTCGGCTGAAGTGCATGATTTAGAGTATGAGCTGTCTGAGAAGCTGTCAGAGGCTTCAATAAAGCACTCAGAGGATGCCAGGTCGATGTATGGGTATCTAATGGCGGAAATTGAAAAGAAAAGAAACGCACCTCACACCATGGTAGGCATGACCGCTGACTATGACTATATTCTCCTTGATCTCAATAAGGATTTGTATAAAACACTTTTGCTGTCAAACATCATCGCGGTTATTCTGGATAACGACTGCCTTATGTCGATCTGGGCGGCTGAAAGTTTCTATGAAGAAATTATCAAACTCAATGGTGGTGAGTCGGTGCCACACATGTATTCGCTTTTAACTAATCATGCGCCTGGCGGGGATGGCAGAGAGTATTTTGAATACGATGATGAGGACGACGAGACAGCAGCCGAGGCTCGAAAAGAAGTTATAGATTTTTATCAGCACCAATCAATGGTATATGCAAGTGCCAGGGAGTTAAAAATACCTATGCTGCGAACATTTCTGACAAAGGCTCACGCCATGGAGACTGAGAAATACAATCGTGGCAGAGGTTTTTGGGATAGATATGGTTACTTCGACTCGCTTATCGAAATTTCGCCTAATTCACTTGCGAGCGATGAGATTCGTCGGTTGACCGATGAGTTGATTGATTGCATTTCGAAAGAGTATTCCGCTGTGCCACGTTCGTACGCTTGAGCCTTGCGTATTCCCTGTGCGCTTCTGATGATCTCGCTGAAGGTATGCAATAGATGCTGGGCGAGCAGACTTCGTAGCTTGAGGCTCGTGAGATAGCATGCTGCGTCGCAGAGTTTTCTGCCCAGCTTCGCAGGTCAGATGCATACGACGTTAATCTGTGATGCGGGGATCAAAGCTATTTTAATCCCTGCGGCAGATTCCTCTGAGAAAGGCTTAACCAATTCCACTGGCCGGCAGACGGCACAGGTTTTTCTGCAGGAAACACGCCGAAATGCACTCAGGCTCTTTTTTTTGGGGGCTTCAAAACCTTAAATTTTCAGTAAGGTCATTAAACGTTAATTGCCCGGCTCATCATTCCAAAGTCGCCACACTGTAGCCTTGTGGCAATGGAGTTTTCGGGCGATGTCACTCTGGCTGTATCCCTCGGCTTTCAATGCTTGAATCGATCGCCACTTTTCCCTTGAGGCAACGACCCTTGGTGCTTCGAGTTGCCTCGGTTCCTCCGGCAATACTGCATCGGCAAGCCCTAACCTTTCGAGTTCGGAAATAGCCGACAGTAGGATTTCTCTGGGCGAGCGCCGCTGCTCAGCCGCAATCACCATTGAGAAGAAGGTGGCAGCTTCGACATTGAGTGCGCTGGCCAGGTCGTTCGCTACGTCGACCGTCGCAGTGGTCTTGGCGGTTTCAAGCTGGCTTATGTGGTTCTGAGTGATGTTCCCAGCAATTGCGCGTTGGGTCAGGCCCTGGTGATTACGCAATAGCTGGAGCACCGCAGCGAAGGGGCGACGCAGCGACATTTGCCATCTCCATAAAAAGAGACGGTATGCCTTGTTTGCTATGACTCGCTCAAATAGATATATTGATCACCGAGAGTCATTCTCCCTCACTTGCTTGTGGTGACGGGCCTAACACCTGTCCTACCAAGGGGACAGACGTTTTCTAAGGCTTCAATTATTTTCGTTTATTGCCACACCAAGGGGTGCGAAGTGACCGACTCTTCAACCGACAGCGAGCTTGTCAACGACCTTGGCGAACCCCGCAATGGATCGATGGACTCATACGAGATTCTCACAGGGCTCGTGCAAGCTCTCTATCCACGTAAGCCCTATTGCTTGGTTGAAGATTGGACGATTTTTCGAGCTGAGGTCACTGAAGACGAGCTTCAAAAAATTCATGACGAAGGCCAACTACCCCTCATCGTTTATGCCCGTAACGTCGTCTTCGACAGCCAGAGAAGGTTCGACGTCGGCGATTGGGTGCGCTCCACTTTTGCAGTTTCGTTTGAAAAGGGATTTCTGTTCGAAACAAGGAACACCACTTATGTGCTGATGGGGCCTGGCCACGAAAAGGCAGCAAGTCTCAAGACGGTTCTTTCTTTTTTCTAGTGAGAAATCGGTTCACGAATTGATTGAAACTGAAGCTGAGGTTGAGATGTTTGGAACAGATGTTGGGGATTATGCAGAGGACGAAGGAACGTTCGGAACACATATTGTTGATCGGGCGGGGTACGAAGGAATGTTTGGAGAAGGTCATTCACATTGGTTCAAGGTCAGTCGGTTGCTTCCTACACACTGGTATCACATTGATTTAAAAATCAGAAACGAAGACCGGATGACTTCCATCATTCAAATGGCAGGTGACGAAGCAGCATTTGAGCAGATTCTCAAGGAATGTGGTTCCGATGTTGTCCTCACGCAAGTCCAAGTGGTTACTCCCGCATGGATGAACAAAACGGACGGTTGGCGCATGGAAAAGCTGGTCAGCTTGTCGACTGGTTTCGATAAAGTCGGCGTTCTGGTGTGTCTGCTAGAAGTGGATAGTGGTGTGGTGTATGCAGACGTACACGATCCAATGTTTCGTGCCGAATCCCTCGTCGAAGTCAAAAAAGTCTACTGAATCGAGATTGAGACGATGCCAAATGCCACAGAGCTCGAACTCCACTCCAAACGCTTGAGCGACTTTCATATTTTGCGAATTATTCGAGCGCATAAGCATTCATACGATGAACCCATAACCGCCTTTTTGAGTGACGTTTTCATACACGCAAACACCGCTGTGGGTGTCGTCTATGGTCACGTTAATCAAGGCCCTCATGGGCGCTATGCAGACGAACACCTTTTGCGCACCAGCGATATCCGTGACGTGCAAAAGGAAGGGCGGTACTGGGTGCTAACCACTCAGAATTCCCGATACGTCGTCGCCTCTTTCAAGCGAGATAACGGCAGGGCTAGTTTTAGAACCTTTCTACTGCGAACTAAATGTAGTTTTCACTAGACGAGCTCTCACTACGAACGACGCTCAAAAAGGCTACTGGCCGCTAGGGGCGTCTATCTGATGATCCGCGAAATTACGGAGGTAGAAGGTGGAATCACTCATCCAAAAAGGGGAGCCACTCAACTTATCGTACGGCATCTTTGCGTCATACCATCGCTGCGGCCCGTTCAAAGCACTCCGAGATTTCGACCTTCTAGAGGCGATTGAGGTGTACAAAAGTCAGACCTCTGAGGCTACGGACGAATATTCCCTGCTGTCTGATTTTCCTGATTACCTAATCGCACACCGGTACATAGAATTAACGCCGTGCCGAAATATTCACCTCGGCGAATTCAATGGGTTCGATGTGAGACAAAAAGTCGATTCTGATGAATGAGCATCAAGGTTGAAGCTCTTTCTGGACTGCGAGTTTTCTCAGCTCAACAAAGACGCCAGGCTCGTCTCTTTGGCGCTGGTGGCTGAGTCAGGTCAAGAGTTCTACGTTGAGCTTCTGGATACCTATGACGTTACTGACTGCAGTGAGTTTGTCATCGAGCACGTACTCCCACAGCTCAATCCATCGGTTTACGGTCAAACCTTGGTGGAAGCTCAAGCATCCTTGAGCGGCTACCTCGCGCACTTCGATGAAATACTCGAAATATGTACGGACGCCCCGGACTGGGACTGGAATTTTTTCTGTGACCTCGCATACGTACACAACCGTTGGCCAGCACATGTCATTAACCGGCCGACCAACCTCACCACGCTATTCAGCCAGGCAATCACCGACGCCCTGCAAGATGTGGAGCTCCCTGACCTGCCACATCACGCCCTATTAGACGCACGGATCCTTGCATTGCTCTATCAGGGCTTGGCACCTGCCTCTTAGCCCATCATTGGTTAGAAAATATGAGGAGGATTGGTGATGGCTGTTGAGGACGACACGGTGTACTGCGATGTTCAGATGCCAGTCGCGCAGGGCCGAGAGTTACTGCAGGTGGTGAGTGCCTTGCGCAATTCGGGAGCTCATCCAAACCTCGATACGGTTTTTGCTCATATGCAGCTTGAGCTGACGATGTCGATTGATATTGTTGAGAACCCCCGGCCTTTGGGGGAGGCCAGACCTACCAAACACTGAAATTTGATACAGCTAGGCGCTGGCGCGAAGAGGCGATTGCAGGTTGCAGGTTGGGGAATCGAAAGTCGTCCTAGGTCAGGGTACGTCAACGAGGTGCGTGAGCTTACCTGTTGTTCCGGTCGTTCCGTGAGGCGGTTGCCGCTGCAGAAGTACAGTCTTTTTCGACCTGCGAAGTTTGTGGGCAAACCGGGATTTTAGAAGAGGGGCGTTGGCTGAGCGTACGATGCTTCGAGCACATCCATTGGTCACCCTCTGACGACTGCAAATGAAGTGATCGGATGCAAGCCATCGACCCGATGAAACAGCAGACCGCTCATACACCGGTTTAAGAATGCGCGGAGCGTTGCTCAGGGCGGGTATCCAACTGACGATGTTCGGTTGATGACAAAAGCTGCGGTGGATGCGGTGGAGCGGCTCTACCGGCCAGGATTCAAGTACAGCAAAGCTGAGGTTCTCTTGGTCAACCTCTGTCAGAAGGGCGAATACACGGACGACCTTTTCTCTATCTCTCAACCAGGAGCCACCGAGAAAGTGATGGGTGTGCTGGACGCTATAAATGGTAAATGGGGTAGGGGCACGATGCGCCTGGCGAGTGTGCCGACCGGAGTGGGGGATGCGAAGGGAGATGATGAGCCAGAGCTTAATAACGAGGGTGGATGAGCTTGGGACAGTCTACTGTAAGTAACTGCTACCAACCAAGCCAGTGTGCGTGCCTCCGCCTTTCTCCTCCTGAGAGTGTTTGCCGCCACCGCATCAAACTACGCAGCGAAAAGGCAGACCTTAAATAAGTGAGCTAGTCTCTGATTCAAGGACGAAACGGCATTGCTGTGAAAATAGGTAGGTTGCTCATGAGTCGAATGAACAAATCTTATTAAGTTTGTCGATTAAAGACAGCCAATGGATTTTATCTATTCTAATGCTCGCGGCTTACAGGCGCTTGTCGGGAGGTTATATGAACAGCACAACGTTAAAGGTTGATTTTATTGGCGATGAGTTGTTGAAAAAAAATATACTTGCGGAAAACCTGATGCGATTTTTAGAAGAGGAGGTTGCTGGTGTTAATCCACAAATTCAAAGAGAGAGTGGTAACACCATGGATATGGGTGCCACTCTTGCAATAATCGTAGGTTCAGCATCAATTACTGCTATAGCCAAAGGCATCGGGAACTGGATAAGAAAAAACAATGAGGCTTCAATAATATTGACGATGGGAGATCGAACTCTCGACGTGAAAAATGTGAGAGCTAGTGACATACAGCAGATAATTTATGCGTTCATGTCTGAAAATGAAAAGTTTAAAGGTTGATGTTGCGATATTTTTAGGTGCGAGTTCTTATCCAAAAGCACCACACCTTAATGATGGAGGAAGCTCTTTCAAAAGCGCGCACTATCGCTTGAAAGTTGAATTGATGAAATCGCTTGTAGATGAAAGTATGGTTCTGGATTTATTTGACTCTGGTTGGTCAGCAAGCGATCAATATGAGAAGATTGAAGAGTTTTTGATGGCGTCAGTATCATCGCAGCCATCAATAAAAAATCTTTTTGTTTTTTACATAGGTCATGGAGGGGTTAGTGATTCCGGCCAGGAGTATTTTTTAACAATCAGAGATACGAGACGGTCATCGTTGTATCAGTCGAGTTTACTTGCAAAAGTGCTTGCTAGCTTGCTGCGAAAGAACGCAAGGGAATTAAGGCGTTTTATTTTTTTGGACTCTTGTTTCTCTGCGGCTGCCATTTCTGCTTTTCAGGGCGCGGAACAAAGTGTTGTGAAAGAGAAACTGTCTGAAATACGATGGGATACGCCTAACACCGTAGCCGGTGGTACGGCAATTATTTGTGCAGCGGCTAAAGGGGATGCAGCAAAATACTTACCAGATGGAACTATGTTTTCAAATGCGCTTTTAAGTGCTCTGACTCGTGGGGATACTAATAAAGGTGAGTTTTTAACTTTTGAAGATATTTATGAGGTTGTTAGATTTAATATAGAAATTGAGCATCCGGATGATGGTGTGCTGCCAGAACTACACACTCCAGATCAAAAGCATGGCCTTATTCATAGATTGCATATATTTAGAAATCCATGCTGGGTATATAATTCTGAGCATTCAAAAGGAGATGATTTTAAAGACATAGCCTGCGCAGACGTTGGAGGTTCTCTGGATCTTGAAGTAAGCGATCCCAGTGAAGCTGATGATGAGAGCTCGAAAATAGAAGTAAATGTTGGTGCATCTACCGAATTGGTCGATGCTGTGCCTGAGGTGAAGCAATCACTTTTTGAAAAAATTCTCGCTAAGTTTAAAATTAAGTATGCGGTAGTATTAACAGTTAATGCTGCTTTAGTGGTTAGTATTTACTTTGCATTTCCCTCCGTGGCGGAGTTTTTTTCAGCGGGTAAAAGGACGCAAGGAGACATTAAAAAAACTATCGATACTCCTCCTGTAGCTCCATCAGAAGCGCCTGCTTCTGCGTCCTTGCCTGCTCCTGCTCCTGCTCCTGCTTTGGCTAAAAAAGTCTTCATTGATGTAGACCCAAAGGATGCAAAGATAGAAGTGATGGGGCAGAAGCTATATAACGCAGGAATGGAGCTTTTGCCAGGTAACTATAATTTACGTATTTCCCGTCCAGGCTATGTAATCTCTAATGAGATACTGCAGGTCGGAGGTGATACGGATAGAGTTAATAATAATTACTCACTTAAATTTAGAGAATTTAAGGAGGTTAGGAGGATTTCTGGGGCTGGGTTTGGTTGGCACAATGTCGCGGTATCTTTCCCTCGTATGGAGCTGATCGCGTGTAAGAGATCAAGCGAGCAGTATGTTAAAGATGTAGAAGTTTATGATCTATCAACGTTAAAAAAGAAAAAAGATATAAAATCGGATTATTGTGCAGGGGTATATGCAATTGATGACGGGGATTGGTTTTATCAGTGGAGATTAGGTGAAGACTGGGCTGTTGTTAACGCTAATTCAGGGGCATTAATTGAGTTTAAATTCCAAGGGGGTAACGATGGTGTAAACACACCTCAGGTTGTGACAAAAAAGAACAAGGCGTACCTTGAAAAGTTAAAGTGTAAATCAGAAAGTTCAGTTTCTAAATTTGTTTATTCAGGTTGTAACATTTCTTTGAAGTACGGCCCTCCAATGGCGGGTGGTCAGTTGCGGCAGAGAACCAACGAATGGTTTTTTAAAGAGAATAGAATGTGTTGGGGAGTTTTTGCTGGTAGGACTTACTGTGCTGACGCTTCAGGATTTAGTTTGAAAATTGATACAGGGGTAGTGCTAAAAGGACATGCGTGGGATATAACTGATGTCGACTGGATGGATGATGAAAAAACAATCGTAACATCAAGTCGGGATGGGACAATTAGACTGTGGGATAAAAGCAGCGGCAAGCAGTTATCTGTGCTTCAGTGGTTGCCGGAAGCAAGCGAGGTTTTTACATTTACAAGTGCCAGTGGTGATGATTTTATATTAGGCAGATCTAGCAATTTCTTTGTTTTATGGAAGCGTGAATCTGAGGGCTCATAAAAGTTAATACTTTTATTTTGAGCCTAAAACAAATTTTAGCACCGACTGAGAAGGGACACGGGCGAGTCTATAGTTGCGGGAAACAGTCTGGCGAAAACTCGATTGCTAATATTGCGCAATTCTATTTATAACATACTGTTAGGCACTATAAAAAGAGGTTTCCTATGTCCAAACTCGCCGAATTTTGCCAGCTGAAGGCATTTAGCCGAACAGCTTGCTGAGCCTGGAGCAATGAAAGGTAGCCTCCAACAGGAAATTGATTTCTAAAAGAAGCTCCGTGACTGGCTTGCCGAATATGGCTACAGCATGAGAGACATCGTTAATCTGCTTGATCCCCAGGCCGGTCATCGCGCACCAGCGGCCTCGTCTGCTGTGGTCACTCGCAAACCGCGCCAAGTGAAGGTCTACAAAAATCCTCACACGGGCGAGGTGGTCGAAACCAAAGGCGGGAATCACAAAACGCTGAAAGAGTGGAAAGCGAAATACGGTTCCGACACCGTGGAGTCGTGGCTGATCAAGTGAGTTAGGTTTGAGTACAAAAAGGGCCCTGCAAGGCCATTGTTATTCGTTATTTGTTACATGCAGTGCTCGAGCGCTTTACCGTTACAACAGCGCCTGAGCTGCTTGGCGGTCAGGGTGTTTCGTAAACTTCTTTCGTGAAAAGCACGATGGCGTCTGCCATTTCACGTGAGCATTCCGGCACCATGGTATGTCCTACACCCGCGATAGTTTTGTGTTCAGCCCTAGCTAGAGGTCTGGAGTGGGGGCGATCTTTTTGAACTCACTTGCCGCTATCATCAACGGCTCTCGTGGCGCCTATCTCTTGAGTGGGGGATCAGACTGTCTTTGAGGATGGAATAGGAAGTCGAAACTCGGATGAGTCAGAACCACGCTTTATCGCATAGTTTATTGTTGGGGAGCCAAGCCATGATGACCCCGCAAGGCAATCAGGGGGTGAAAGGACACAGCCCCTCCGCGACGCATGGGACTTTCAGAGGGCACTTCATGCCGAGGTCATGGCTTGGTCTATTTTCTAGGCGCAACAGACATGCGAAGACCTGAACTGGATGGCCCATTAACTCGGCATATGACCAATAACTCGATAGCAGATTTCCGAATTCCTCAAAGCTCAAACTTTAGAGTCAAGCTAGAATTGCAACCGCAGTAAGTACAAGTTTGATGGCTTTTGAGGCCTTATCAATGGCATCGGCGGTTTTTTTGAGATCATCGATAGCTTTTTCTGCTACCTTTCTTGCTGCGTCTAAACCCTGTTTTGCATCATTGTACTCTTGAACACCGTCAGCCCATTCGGCAGCCTGAGCCTTTTGGAGAGCATCGAACATGTCCTGCATTACATTTAAAAGTTTTTTACTTGGGTTTAATGCGTACAGTTTAGAGAGTTTTGAAATGTTCTCTGAGATGTCAGATTTCAAGTTATTCTTTGCCATGCAAATACCTAGTCCTCTCGCATAACATTTATAATGGTGCGAATTTCGTTAACCTGCTGATAATAAGCTTTTACATCGTTTTGAGTGTATTTATCATTTTCAATTATGTTTTCTAGTTTTGAGTTTGCGGTCAGTAGTTTTTTTATGACTTCCTCACCTTGTTTTGAAATTGGCGTGATCTCGGCTAACGCCTGTTGGGCAAGGAAGTATGAGTTGTAAGAAAATTCTCGATCGCTTTTGGTGTGACCTGTATCCAACAGCACGCTGGAAGCTACTTGATCCAAGGCTAGAGCTGATGTGCAGTAAATATCTATGATGCCAGAGTTATTTGTGGGGGGCTTTCGGTTATTTTCCGGAATGCATAATGAGTTTTCATCTAGTACCAAGTCGTTGCGCATGGCTGTGGCAAATACAACCACTTCATCGTGATATGCATCGATGATTTTCTTTAGATATTCCTTCTTTTTCGCTTCAGTAAACCATGAGCCAGCAACCTGGAAGGAGTTAACAACTGCAGCTTTCTTTTTTTCGTCTAGCGAATAGTTAGAGTCCTGGGCTTTTTTTGCTGCTTCAAATTGTGTTGCTAAATTACTAGCCGATGCCGATATTGCTTCGCCTTGATCATTTGAAGCTAGTTCCTCTAGGACTTTCCCGTATGCCTTGAGCGCATTTAGAGCGGAAATCTGCTTTGCTACACCTTCAGCAGTTAATCCTGCATCTAACAAGGGGGTTTTAGGCGGCGACCCGGCACGCAAGATAAGCCTCCTTCTTTCTAACTCAATAATTTTGTCTCTTGTTGACTTAAACTGAGTGATGCTTATGTCAGATATTGATTCCGTAGCGGTGGCGAACTGAGTCACTTCTTGTTTCTGAAGTGAGGTTAGCCCACACCCACTTAGAGACGAGCACAGGAAAAGTGCACTCGCAAATGTTTTTCGCACAATTCACCTCGCTATCTTGATTTTTGTAATGTAAAAACCGTTAGCGGTTTATAGTTGATAAGAACAAGATTTAAGTTCCTTTTTAATCAAGGGGGTTCGCTTTGCCTTCGGCGGTGTTATTGGTGATTTGCTTTTTTTCCACAATACAGGCTCTGTCATCTGGGCACACACTGCTGGGTAAAGCTGTACCACGAGACCGCCCTAGTGTATCGATAGCAGCTTTTGATAACTTGCTAGGTACTATGCAGTCAGGGTTCTTTTTAGCAAGATCGGAAAGGGATAAGCTTAAAATTAAAGATTCTCCTTGAGTATCGCTTTTGCTTATATTTTCATAAATTCTTATTGCTTCTCTATTCGCTTCGTCGCAACTTCTCGCGTAAGATGGTAGCGGGCATAAAACGGACAATATCAATGCGGCTCCATAAGCTGTTCTCTGGCACATACTTATTTACCTTCATCGATTGTTTCACCCAGGATTTCCTGTAGTGATTTGAATACCGGCTTAGGAGATGAATCATTACTCCATCCCGATAGGTCGAAATTTTTCGGGAGAATTGTTGTTTTTTCCGTTGTGACTGGGTCATAGCTGTGCTTTGATGAATGCAGAAGTGCAATTGATATGATTATGGCTCCAACAATTATTGCAATTATCCCTGGCGAGTAAGTTTTCAGCGATCCTGCTTTTGGAATGATGGACGCTACTTCGTTCGTGACGTTATCTTTGGTGTCGAGCTTTGTAGAAGCCCATAGCGTAGTCTCTTTGTCGTGAGTGAAAAATGACACGGCAAGCCCTGCAAATGCTATTGCTGCTCCTGAAAAAATTGCGAGTAGTCGCAATAACGTCATATTTATAAGCGCTAGCCCTGAGAACACAAATGACAACTCGGCACCTTTTCTTTCGGATATAATCTGCACAACTTGATATATGGTCAAGCCCACGAACATTAAAAGTAATATAAGTGTGCTGAACAAACCGATGCCAGCACCAATCCAAATCATGTGCCCACTTCCAGAAGTGGTAAAATTGGTGCCTAGCCCTTTTTGCATTTGCATTTACCTATATGAGACTCTCACGCCTACAGTGTGGTATAGCCGTACTCTGCTCAGTGTCAATCTCCAAATTAAAATTAATTCAATATTTTTTATTTGAAGTACGTGTTCAGCGTCAACCACACTCAGCCCGCCAACATCTGGACACCCATTCCAGACTCCTCGACACCACACAAAGCGGTTGTTTTTGATCCAATGATTACAAATGCCCAGAGCGACATTTCAGGCAGTGACTACCCTATTTGGTGTGTCTAGTTTGGCAAAGGCTAGGGCAAGCCTTCTTTGGCTTTTCGTCAACTCGCAATGATGTCGCGCTGTGGGGTTTCTGATTTGTGCGTCGTCAGGTCTGCCGGTGCAGCGAATGAGCGATTTGCAACGCCTGCATGACCTAAGGCGGGCCACCCCAGTAGTGCTTTCATATGTGCCACTAAGGGAGAATTCCATGGCAAAGCTTGAAGGGAACTATGTTGAGGAAACGGATCCACCGGCTGATAACACGTTTGAAATCGGCTTAGTAATGGCTGGCGCCATTTCTGCCGGTGCCTATGAAGCGGGTGTGTTGGATTACTTATTTGAAGCGCTGGACGCGTGGGACGCTGCGAAAGCGAAGGTGAAAGGTACCGCTGAGGAGAACTTAGTGCCTCAGCACAAGGTGATCATCAAAGTGGTAACGGCAGCCTCAGCAGGGAGTATGAGCGCCGCAGTAATGGCCGTGGCCGCACGGTACCATTTCAACCATATCGGCAGCCGCGATATTGGCGTTAAGGGTTATACAAAGGTATTGCCAAGTGAACGCGCAAGGATCGATGAGGCGGGACGCCACAACCCGTTTTTCAAAGCATGGGTTCAGGACATCTCGATGGACAAGTTGCTGACCACGAGAGACCTAGACCAACCAAACAGCGTTCTCCAGTCCCTGCTGGACAGTACTGCTCTTCTGGAGATCACAAAGGATTGCCTGGCATTTGAGGGCAAAGGGGTCGCACATCGCGAGTACTTAGGCAATCCGACGCGGTTCATCTTTGCGATTGGTAACCTGAGGGGAATTCCCTACTTCCTTCGTTTGAGCGGGCAACAGGGCGTTGGCCTGGGTATGTCTCTTCACCGGGACTACCGAAGCTTCACTGTCAGCTACTCAATGGGTGGGAAAGCTCAATCAATCAAGGCAGACGACATTGCGCTGGATTGGAGTAGCGATTCGGGCAAGTTGTGGGAAATCTTTGGTATAACGGCGGTGGCCAGCGGGGCATTTCCGGTGGGCCTAGCCCCTAGGCCAATGACCCGGAACTCGGACGACTACCAGTACCGCTTCGTCGTAATTCCCGCTTCCAAAACATCCCCCAGCAGAGCTGTTCAACTTCATCCCAATATGAAACGCATGGGCGTTCCGCATTTCCATTCATTTTTGGTCGATGGTGGAACTATGAACAACGAGCCCATCGATCTTGCTCGCCAAGAACTTGCGGGCCTTACCGGCCGAAATGAGCGCGACGGTGACAAGGCGAATAGGGCAGTTCTGATGATTGACCCATTCCCTGATACCGAAGCTCAAGGAACTGATGCTTTAGCAGGAATGTCGCCGGCATTGGTTACTGTGGTCGGAAACCTGATCGGTGCGTGGAAGAACCAAGCCCGATTTGCTCCAGAGGATCTGGCATTGGCAGCCGATGAAGATGTCTTCAGCCGCTTCCTCATATCACCATCGCGTGGGGATGCCGAACCTAGAGGCCCCTCCTTGGCTTGTGGTGCATTGGGTGGTTTTTCAGGATTCCTGAGTCGAGATTATCGGCAGCATGACTATCTGCTGGGGCGTCGTAATGCTCAGAAATTCCTGTCCGACGTGTTCACCCTCCCGGTGTTGAATCCTTTGTTTAACGATCTTCACGCTGACCAGAAATCGAAAGGTGGGAAGTGGGTGCGTGTCGACGAGAAGGGGGGGGTTCAGGTACCAATCATTCCCTTGATGGACGAGCTTTTGCCTGGGGCCCTTAGCGCAGGAATGACTTCTGGGAGGATGGAGGAGTTGAGCGAGTGGCCCGCTGGCGTGTTCGAGATCGAAAGTATCGAAAGTGCCATCAAGGGGCGTGTGGACAAGATTGTCAGTCATGCAATTGAGAACTCGAGCATGGGGTGGTTTCGTAGGCTCTCGGCCAAAGCACTGGGTATGATTCTGAGGGGATTCATCTACGACAAGGTGATCACTGTGATTAAAGATGGACTCGCTGACGGCGAACTCATGCCCAAGAGGAGCTCTCCTGTTAATACGACAGAAGAGGGTAAATGGTTCGGCGAGCGCAATGCGGAGTTGTAGCCAGTGAGCGGCTCGCTCTATGAGCGGAGTCGAGCCGCTTTTCCTACAGTATTTGGCTAGGTACTCAAAGATGGGGTATTTGTCCGGCAGACGTTTGCTTGAAAATAAATGTGCTCAAGCTTCCCATTGAGCGGTGAGAGAGCTTAGCGCTGTCCACAATGGGCTATTATCAGTACCAACGTTTTTGAATGGTATACACTGCGGTACCTTTGATTTGTTAAATTCTTCCTCGCATATTACTAGATATTGAATCCCTAGCGTAATTTAGACTTTGTTGGCCATCAACATGAACGCCTGTCTGGCGTGCAAGAGGAAACCCGCGCCACTTTTTTCATAGCGAGTGATACTTACCGACTGAGCTACATTACCGCCAATAGCAATTACAAAACTCGCATTGACACTGATAATAATGTCGCAATGACTTTTGAAAGAATCATCATGGGTAGCGTCATTATAATTACGCTCGGTCTCCCGCCACCGGGCTACAATATCGCCAGCCTGTGGCATCTTCTCATTAAGACGATAGCCCCAAAAGGGTACTGATGTATCGCCGCTTTCTTTTTTTATAATGCTGTCGTGCAGATATCTTGAATGAGATGAGGAGAACTTGAAGTTGGCGTAGTTTTCCGCGTCAGTTGCAGTTTTTCTCACCACGAATGATATAAATGCCGCAGACCATGGCATATCCCTGTCATTGCCATCAAGGTTCAATTTTATTGATTTCCACATTTCCCCTACATAACTCGAATAGGGCTTCTCGTATTCCATTCCTTGGCCCTGATCAAAGCGTAGCCATTGCTTAATCGCATTGTTGACCAAGGCCTCGCGTTGCGCGATTACTGGTTCACGCAATGAGAATACGCCATTGATGACTCGTTTGACGTAGCCTGTCATTTCAACCTCTTGGATCTGAGCCTTGACCTGAACCCAATCGGCACTCGGATCCTCGTCAAGTACTGTCAGTGTCTGACCCAGATGTAATACTGCGCGCCGGGTAGATGGATCCATGAGAGGTTCCGAACGTAAGTTCAAGGCCTCGATATTCACTATTTTACTGCTCATTATGCAGTCTCCATCACCGGACACCATTCTGAAGATGGGTATAGTTGATCATCTATAAAAATCAACTGTTTCAAAACCTGCTTCAGATTTGAAACGGCTGGAACAGGCTTTGATTTATATAGATTTTCAATTGTGCTTAGCACCAATAAAAATAATTAGGTTTTCCTTTATTTCAAATAAATAACGTGCAAAGCCTGTTCCGTCAGCTAAATTATCAAAAACGTTACACTTGCAAAGTCGTAGTATCGGCTAAACTGGTTTGGAAACTCTACAAGGAGTCACTAACATGCTCCGCAACTGTATCTTCTTGCTTGCTGCCACTTGCATGCTGGGCGTCACCCAGGGTGCTGATGCTCCCGTTGACTCATCGAAAAATACCTATTCGATAACTCTGGAAAATCTTCAAAGTGGGGGGAAAAGTAAAATAACCGTATCAGGCCCGGCCGACAGTGAGCAGTCGCAAACCAAGGATTTGGCTGAACGACTAGCGCGCGATGCCTTCAATGGAGACGCTAGCAATCAGGTGATAAAACAAGAGAACGGACAAAGCAATTATAGCTTAAAGTCAGATTATTTACAGGGTGTTGATGGCACGTCAGTGTCAAAGTATTTATTACCTAAGGACTATGTGTATGCCTTGCCAGGCTACTCATCAAATGGCTCTACGGGACACCAAACGAGTGTTCCGGGTTATGCGACTAACCCTCTTAAAAATCTTCTTGACGAAAACATCAAGCTTAAAGAAGTAATTAAGCTGCAGGGAGACCAAATAAAACTGCTGCAGGATAAGCTTTCCTCACTGCAAGGAAAATAAAAATGAGTGATGACTTCGAGAAACATCAGGCTGAGCTAATCAAACAGATTGAAAGCAAGAAAATGGAGCTGAACAACATATCTTCATCGACGATGTCTAATAGTCATTCCACGTCCTGGTGGTCAACGACTAATGCAGCCACCATGAGTTCTATCGTTTTAGTGTTTGGCCTGATGATCTGTGTGCTGGTCATGGTTCTAATGCGCCAAGGGCGTAATGCCGACTCAGTGCTCAAAGTCATGGGCACTATCCTGATCATCATTTCGTCCATATTCTTGGTCGTAGCGGGTTATACCGATACCCAGATTGCCCCGGTCATGGGATTGCTCGGCACTATCGCAGGCTATCTTTTAGGAAAAAACGCCGATGGAACACCCAAGGATGCAGAAAAGAAGGTCGAGCCTCCAAATCAGGATCCTTAACTAATACAAGGGCTTTATAGCATCTCTTGAAACATATTCGGTAACATCAGAGTGAGCTCAAATTGGGATTGAGTTTCGATTTGTTCAGGGGTTGACCTGCATCCTGGATAGACAGGATGGTCGAGCTTGGGCGGCCTGATTACGCGACATCCTCCAGCTCAAGCCTGACCAAACTTCGCGTGGTGCGTCTGCAGTAAATGCTGGGCAATGGCGACAAACCCTCCGGGCAGAACGTGTAGACGACCCTCGAGGGATTTGCCGCAAATAAAACCGGTCATGTCGCAAGCTAGCTTGTTAATTGTAAGGTGCTTGCATGTAATAGTTGCTGAATGGCCACTGTTCTCGGAGCGTTTCTACGGTTCCACCGTAGCAGTTGCGGTCAGCTCTACCCATCCCATTAATAGCGTGTGGTTGCGGGCCATGCGCTCCGTCGGTGTACTGCCAAAGAGTGAAGTTTGGCCAAGTATCTATCGGAATGCCGATGGGTTTGTCTCTATAGCGAGCGTACCAAAGCGGACAGTTTTTCAAAATATCGTCAGGGGAATGTCGGGGCACAGACTCTCGAAGCATGCTGCCGCCATATACCATCGGCCAACGCCCAGTCTTATCTTTCAACAAGCTGACAAATTCTTGTGCTTGTTCGATTACCATATCCGGGCCGCTATTACTGGGCTCGAAATCCAGACAGAGTAGAGTGGCTTCATCTTCTAAATGGCTCCAGTCGGTGGCCTTTAGAAAATTTTCGACTTGTTCCTGAACATTCCGACTGCTGGAAAAATGATAGGCGCCCCAGAGTAAGCCGGCTTCCAGTGCAAGCTTTCTCCTGCTCAAATATTTGTCATCACGAAAGGTGGCGCCTTCACTAGCCTTGTGAATGACTGCAACAATACCGTCGTCTTTAACTTTTTTTATGTCAATTTTGTTGTCATGGTTCAAATCGACAATTACGTCAATGGTTCCTAGCACGGTGTTTGGCATGTTCAATGCTCCTATCGTCGACCGTTCATGAAATAATGATTATCCACATCGTTGAATGGGAAGATGGCTGCCCCTATCCCCACTAAAATTTTTTTGCATCCCCGACATTGTATAGGTCTTAATATTGATGAATTTAATAGCATAAGGCTGACCATGAGAATTGCTGACTAAAGGTGCGCCAGTGATTTAGTGGATGTGCTCGTAGCAGCCAAGATCAAGAAGTCATTCAGTTCTCTTTGATGCACTGTAAAATTTACCACGTTACGACCAACGTAACGCTTACATAGATCTATAGTCGACTTGCGAGGTCATGTTAAACGTAGTTGCTATATGTGCTATCACAGATATTGCTAAGCCTCACAGCAAGGCCCGAAGGTTGTTTAGAAAACTATGTGCAATCTGAACGGATAACCGAACCTGTATTGTCTTGTCCCAACAGATTTGTGAACGTAGTGCCTCGACAATCGCGAGCGAGTCCGCTCCAATCGTTCCGATAAAATTGAGCAGCATGAGAATTCGAAAAATCAGCGATATAAGGAGCCGCTATTCATGGGGATGCATGGTGGTTTTGTTGGTCGAATTGTCGAGCATCTTAATTGATTGTACGGGCGTTGTTTTGATTCTTCGCTTCTGGCCCAGGCTATGTGAAAATGTTTTAGTGTAAGTTTTACAGTCAGAGCTGGAACTAAATTCACGTTCTTATGTAATCTTCAGGTCTGCTGACTAACCAAGCGCTAGCGCCTATGGAAAGCTGAAGAGCATAGACCTCGCGGGCAGTGGGAGGTATTGTTGTGTTCAAGCTATTCTGTGTTCGACTCATCGATTGCCCATTCCCAGCTACGGTGATGATAGAGACAGTAGCCGTGAATGGAGAAGTCGACCTTCGGGCCAGTGAGGCTAGGCTGAGGACTTACTTTACGAAGCTTTATCCAGAGTGTCCAAAGTTTTGATTGCGGGGATCGCAGGAGTACCGGAATCGTCGCGACGGCTCACAAGCATTTACTGCAGAAGAAAGCGAAACAGAAAATCCGCCCCGAATGGGCGGTTTTTCATTCCAGGCGTACAAATTTTTGGAGGCCTGCAACGCCAGGCGCTAAAAGCTTCAGGTACGACTGGACTTATCTTAAGAAACTCAGTTGGATGAAAACCTATTGCTCTATACCCAATGGCCATCGGTCGTGGAAAGACCTGGGTCAACGTCACACCTGTACTGGAGGCGGATTTCACAGCGCCGGTAACCCCTGGTGCGCCCGGCAAAATCGCTTTTGACAGTTTATCCACCTCAGCCTCTTTTTCGGCAATCTGCCGGATAAGATCCTTGATTGCAGCCTGCTGAGGCTCCGCAATAGACGGGCCCTGATTGCTGCCTTGAGCCACAGGAACATCAGCCCTTATAGCTTTAAGCTGATCACGCAAAGCTGTCAGTTGGTCAAACTGTCCGGTCAGTACCTGAGTGCTAACTGCAAGATCAGACGCTTTAGCTGCTGAGCTTGTTATGGCTATATCTATAGCATTCGCATAGTAAACTTCGGAGACAAGTAGTAGCTCCGGTGGGGAACTGTTCCCATTTTTGTCGACAAATGTCTGAAGCTTCATCATTCTGGCAATAACGGTCTGTACGTCTGCAACTCCGCCTGCTGTGCTGTATCTGGCATTGTTGAGGGTCGTGAGAAGATCGTGAATTTCAACCTTAATTACTGTGGCGCTCGGTATAGATACCGTCATGACGTATTCATTATTGCCCGCTAGACTCCCTAGCACAGAAGCAGTGCCTGTCAGCATATTTCCACCGAGACCCGACTCGACAACTGATCGAAACTGAAAAGCCGGGAACGCCATAGCGCGATTGACTCTGAAATCACCCTCCTTGTTACCCTTACACTTGAAGTGCGAGTATGTGATTTCAGTCGGCTGCCAGGGAGTCACAGAGTTATCTTTTCCGGCCACGCCACCATTGGCCTGATAGTTAGTAATTTGTGGTAGTTCCGGGGCATCCCGGATCGTCAAGTATAGGTTGCAAAGATCGAGCGATCCTACTCGTGCAGGGTACTTGGTGTAAAACGCATCAGGTTTTTCATCTGACCAATTGGCTTTTCCAGGGTAAGTTGGAACCAAAAGAAAATTGCCTGGATACAGACTCTCCTGCAGAGGATAGACCGCTCGAACGCCAAGGTTCTGCACGCTCTCCGCCCATGACTTGAGCATCGTCCCGGATTGAGGCTTGATAGGGCTCCATGCCCAAAATAGGGCAAGAACTATCAGAATTGGAATAAAGATCCACAGGCTTCTTTTCAACCGCATACGCCCTCCATGGAGCGTTGGAAATGCTAAGTAGCTATCACCGGTATAGATGCCAGGCAAGAAAACACAAGGCCAGGATAAGCATTCTGCTTATCGAAGGCCGCGAAACAGTAGATGGGGGTATGCGCCGGGAGATGATGAGTCGTAGTTTCACTACGCGGGTTGATCAGCTTCGGACAGTGTATTGTTGGTAGTCTATATCGCCTGTTGGCATCGTCCGATTGCATTGCCTGAATTATCCGAAATATTGGCTCAGCAATAATTATCGCTGGGCCATAATTTTGAGGCGTGTGGGCGTCGCACACAGCAGGCCTTACGGTACTTAATGATCGGTACCAATCCGCATAGGGTGTATTGGCGACCTGACATGTATTGAAGTCAGCGCTACCGTCGTCCCACCAAACCGTCCCGCGCTCCCCGAGCGCCACCTTCGCTGTTTGGACGCTCGCCCTGGCCAACTTTAGCTGCCCAGGATCGCCCAAGGCTTTCTCTGCCTTTACCTCACGTTGCGCTTCCATGGGTTCGTCGACAAGACGCTGTCGCACATCTTCATTTAATGATGGGTAGGTGCAACGCCACAGCTGTCCTTTGACTACAAAGTACTGACCGTCAGGTGTCGTCGGATACATTTCGGAAATGCCTGGTTATTCCACCAAGTGCCGTGGCTTAGCTCGTATTAGACCGCAACTGGTGCCACCAAAACGGTTCTCAGGTGGCAGCGTTTGGGGCGTCTCACATAGGCATCCTCGGAAACTCGCCCTGGCACTTCAAAGGCTGTTAGCGCCAAACAGATGATTCAGTGATGTGCTTAGCAGCTAAGGCTATACAAGACCGACAAACGAAAGAATAACTAGGACGATCACCACTGCCCCGACGATGTAGATAATATTGTTCATGAAAACCACCTCTCTATCTGAACGGGATTTCGACACCAAGGTGTCTATACAAACGACACCTTTGTTAGCAGTTCCGTTCCGCAAACCAGTCTAAGAGGGGGGGCAGCGCAGAAAAATTTCGGATTTGAGATGTTTCAAACACTTTCTTGTCGCCACTTCATGCACATCGCTGTTTTGGTGTACTGTTAGGAGACTAATTACATAGAGATTGCCCATGTCCAAGCTCGCTGAATTCCGCCAACTCGAAAAACACCTAGCCGAGCAGCTCCAGGCTCTAGAAGCCCTGAAAGGCGATGCTGGCCTGAAGAAAGAAATTGAATTTGAAACAAAGCTGCGCGCTTTGCTCGCCGAGTACGGCTATAGCCTGCTGAACGTGATCAACTTGCTTGACCCTAAGGCGGGTCGTCGCGCACCAGCAACGGAGGCAAAATCCGGCACTCGCAAGCCACGCCAAGTGAAGGTCTACAAAAATCCTCACACCGGTGAAGTCGTCGAAACCAAAGGCGGTAACCACAAAACGCTCAAAGAATGGAAAGCTGAATACGGCTCTGACACCGTCGAGTCCTGGCTGAACAAATGATCTCGTTTTGAGTACAAACTAGGGGCCCTTCGAGGCCCTTTTGTTTATCACAGGAGTGCGTGGTGGTGGCTTGGCGGAACGCTTACCGTGCTGATGTATTTCTTCAGGTTAGAAGTGTGCTGGCTCGAAATCCCGCTCGTCCCCATCATACTCATCGCTCATATGTAACTTCCGGCTATCAGCTGCAGGCACCAGGAGCATTGCTGGTGGATTCGAAATTCATAAACTCTACAGGTGGCTACATCTGTAGCTCATGCTCCCGTGAAAAATCCGTATCGGGGTGGGGGCCAGCATACAATACGAAAATGTAGAGCTCTTCGTCGTGGTGACATTCCTGGTAGTAAATCCTTGCCGCAGCTTGCGGGGTTGTATGATCCCCCTTCTTCAAGTGAGTGCTTGCTGATTTGTCATGAATTGCGCCCCCTTTATGGCTCACCTTAAGCTTGATGGTGATCCCGCCTGTTTGGGCGTGTTCTATACCTTTTTCGCGGAAAAACGCGTCCAAGCGCCCGACGTTTCCTTTTTTATCAATCAGTTCAACTAAAGCGTCTGCCGTGTTTCTAATGAACTCATAACGATGAGGGGCAACGTCATCACACTGATCCAGTGCATCTCCTACTACGATAAGCTGAGGGCATTGTTCGGTCAGCGACCTGATATACATCGATGGGGGCGGTGGTTCGGCTTCATCCGTTTCGCCCAAGACCTCAGTTAGCAAACACTCAAAAAGTTTGTTGAGGAATGTGGTATCCGGCTTTTGCCTCTCCGCAAGCGTTGGCCAACCGCTTTCAGGTTCTCCTATGAATGTTACTTGGGCCCCCATGCTCTCCAGGGCGTCCAATTCCCCATAAAGGAGGTCAGGTATTGGCGTATAGGGCAGGACAATGACATCTGCGTCGCTGTAGGTTTCTGCCACATCGTCGCAATAGCTTCTCAGTGTCTGGATCGCATCATCGACACTTGGAACGATCTGCAACTTACCCCGCTTGCCTGCATCAGCAACCACCACATAGGGGATTACGCCATAGACTTCTAGCGTGGACTCAGCGCGACGGCGTAGGGCTTTAGGGAGCCCTATGATGCAGATATGCGACATCTCAGCTTCTCTACCGTTACATGCGCGAGCTGGTAAGCAGATGGCTGAGCAGGGCGGGAATCGCCACTCTCGTTATTTCGTCGTCACTCAGCAGGTCAAGCATCCTTTCCACTTGCTGGCGGGGGGTGAGGGGCGCATTGGAAGCTTGAGTCGGAGTTGATTCTGGTACAGAGATTACAGTTTTCTCTGAGCATAAATCATCATAGGGAACCTGGTTTTTTTTGGCCCACTCTTCTATTGCTGCGCAGACATGCCGGGTGCGGTATCGGCGCCAAGGTTCCCCGTGCTCACCCAGTGCACGCGTGAACGTCGCGTTGGCATTGCTTGAGTAGCCCCCAGAGATTAGTGCTTCCAGTGGGGCTCTATCTCCTGGCTCGAGCTTGATCAGATCAAGAAACCCCAGCATCCAGCTCATTTGAGTTTCCGCGTTTATGTAAGTGATCTCGATGAAGTTTTCGCTATTTTTGGACAGCTGTTCTTGAAATGAGCCGCGCTCTTTGTCCAGAAAATGCAAAACGTAACGATTATCTCGTTGGAGGAATCGTAGTCTCAGGGGATCAGGATTAGTAAATGCCTGCCAGACTTCATTGCGAATGCGGGGAGAATGCTTGCGCTGTGGCGGGGTTGTTGTGCTGATCGGCTTTTGTAGGGGGTGACCAGACTTTAGATAGACTTTTATGTCGCCAAAAGACGTGGGGTATTCCACCAAAATTGCGTCAGGAAGGGCTTCCTGTAGGAAGTCAGCAAACTTTCGGTAGCCAAATGCCTTTTCGTCAAAGCGAGGGTAACCAAGACCATCAAGTTCTTTATTGAGGCGTTGCTTGAGACGAGCGCCGAGTTCAGGTGATGTGGTAGCGAGCAGCTGAACTATGAGCTGAGCTACCTGATTTTTGATATCCATTCTCGCTCCAGGCAAAAAAAAGACAAAAAAATATCCCGCCACAGAGTGTGACGGGTATCTTTAGATGCATATCGCCTGGTTCCCTAACTCGTAGCCACGTCGTCCAACAGACAGAACTCCATACCTGTTGGCGCTTCGGCGCTGCTAGAGCCTTTGAGATGCGCCTCGATTCACGGAATCTGGTCGATCTCTCAGTCGGCCTTAGCAGGACGGTCTCCCGCTAAAGCTTACAAGTGATGATAGGGGTTGATCCTGCGGTGGTCAACCAGATTGACATATCGTCAGACGTGGCCAGTCTTGCCAGGACTGGGTAGGGTTGGATTTTTTGATTGCCCGGATGAAGACTGCCAAAGCCATGAGCGGTATGTGGTCAAGCTGGCCCGCCCTTGCCGCCTCATTAAATCGAATGGCGGAGACCGCCTTTAACGATGCGACAAGTGACTTCCGCAACGAGCAACGAGCATCAGCATGACCTTCCTCGGTCAATTGTACTTGGGCAAATCAGTGTTGTGAGACGCGTCGAATCCAGTGGCCGAGCTGGGTGGTCTTTCGGGCAACAAGGGCCAATGCAATTGAGTGAGCTGCTACCATTTTTCGAGTAGGAGCATGTCTATGCCATGGCAGCATTCAAAGACTACCTGAATATGGTTGAGGAACAGCACTTAGCTTGTGGCTCGGCTTAATCCTGGCAATGATTGAGTGACTCCAATTGAGATTCGTCCCGGAATTATTCAAGCCCAGGCAGGTAGAGCGCGACAGTCAAACCGCTTCCAAGGGGTCGTTCGGGCGACGCAGATCGTCGTCGCTAGGAAAGAAGATAGAAAGGCCTCGCAGGCCAAGGTCAAGTCCGACCAATACGACCTGATGCTCATCAATCCCGAGCACAAACCCATCACCTTCGAATCTCCTATCAGGGGGTACTGAAGAGAGCACGTCGCTTCGAGTAAGCCATCGTGGCCCGTAGTAGATATGTTCAATCTGCTCACCAGAAAGCGCGACCGCTGCCCGCGCAACCTTTTCAACAACGGTTCCACGCCGCCAGATACCAAAGTCTGCACTCATTTTCCAAAGTAAGTCCTTCCATTGAGCAGGCCGGGCAACGTCAACCATAGCAAGAGCGGCAGCGGAAATCACAGACGGGAAATGGTCGGCTCGCGATAGTCCAGTGATCAGATCAGCATTCCATTGGTGGGGAGCGAAGGCCGCGACCAAGTCCCGGTGCGTTCCTTCCCACTCCCACCGACCAGCAAAGTCATCGCCATAAGGACGTGTCAGTCCGGCCCCTCCGTTGACAAAGTCGGCATGGCCGGTCTCAGCCAGACGAGTTTTAATGGCATCCTCGGTGTTGTATTTGACGTCAAACACCTCTATCTGCTTTGGGGCAAGAATCGAGTCGACGCCCGGAACTCCACCTAAAAGATATACGGCGAACTCTGTGTCGCCGGTTGTGTAGTGGTCAAAGAGATCGATGATGTACCGGCGACGTTGATTGAAATCCGCTGCAGCAGCGAGCTCACTAATACCTGCGGACTCAAGCTGGACAAGCGCTGGAATGGTGGATTGAATCAAATTCCGTGCGCCTGCTGTGGTCATGGTGGAGTCAGACTCGTGCTTGCCCTTGTTGGCAGCCTTTCGTAGTTCATGAAGTGCATCACGTCGTTCGGTGTCGACGCCATTGAACTCAAGCGCGTTAATCAGATGGTAAAGGCTTGGGTCGCTAGGATGGTTGGATAACGTGCACCGCTTCAACGTTCGTTCCCAAAGAGTGGCCGCGTCGCGAACGAATCTGAATACGTCCTCATCTTCAAACTCAGCGCTTTCAGTTGCCCTATTGAGCTCATCAATCAGCCGATTTAGGCGGCCTTCAATCTTTTTGCAAACATTCATCTGGCATCCTTGCTGTCGCTGTAATTGCTAAGATTTTGTCACGTGCATCTTGAGTTTATGATCGCGCCGACCGTGACGTGAGTATGGTATTCGTAGTCAATCAGGGGTAACTCTTCACTGCTATTAGTAGCTGGCCACTGATCAATGATGACAGAAAGCGTCCCATATCTCATGACGCAGTGAACCAACTCAGCCATACGAGGAGGGGCACGTCAGGTCATTGTGTGCTCCAGCACGCCGTGCAGGTAGCCTGGCAGCGCTCAGGGGGCCCTGTAGTGACCAACTCCAATCGGGACGCACTGCGCGCATTTCTAGCAGCGCCTTCAGCGTGGCCTGGTCGACGCTTCTGACTATGCATGAGCAGGGAAAGCTGCCAGATAGAGCCTTTATCGAAGCCAATGCCGAAGTCTTCGAGCAACTTTGGGCCAAGGGATTTGGTTGCTTCCAGATTACGCGGATGGACGCGGGCAATCTCAGGTCTAGAGCTATGTATTCGGGGGTGCTGACCCCCGGTAGCATCGCGGCGGCCAAGGCTCTTCAGTAGTACGAGCCCGCCGAGCGCAGGGCCACAGATTTTAAGTGGCCCAGGTGCTATCGATAGATAATAACGCCCGCTGAGAGCGGGCTTTTTGCTGGTTTGAGTGAACTGAAACGATGTTATTCGTAGTCCCAAGGGGTGGTTTTTCGTTCGGCGCCGGTTTCGGAAAGGTGGCCATAGGTGCCATGTAAAAAAGGCCTGAAGATCGCCGTATACACCCGCCAAAAGCCATTTTACAAATGCTTCAGCCAGTCATTACGCCGTCAAGTTAAGTAAATCAAAAACCACCTTTGCAAATTTACTGGCTTTAGCTGGGTCAGATAACAATTGCATCATCTGATTCCACAAAACTTCTGACAATTGGTCGCGAAGGCGTCAAGTGCGTTTTCGGGTGAGCAATTTCGGCCAGCTTCCCTTCCATCGGTTTACGGCTCATCGCGCTCCAGCGTTTACTACGGCTATGCTTTTGAGGTCAGTCGGGGAGTTAGTTGATCCTTTCCACAAGGCTGGTCGTTTGTCTGGTGGAGGTCGTTATGCCCCGTACAATCCAGCAAAAATCCAAAACTCGGCGAGGCCGACCCCGGCTCGAAACGCAACGTGCCCTCTATCAAATCAAGCTGTCCGGGTGGGATTTTACGTGGTCGCTAAGCCTAGCCCAGCCCAATAATTTGAGGGCTAACGAAGGTCATTATCATGAACATCTGATCCTGACGCTGAAGGGCGAAGTTCTCTACCCGGAGAGCTTCAAATACCCAGAGGTCGAATGCCAGCTCTACGCAGATCCTCGATTGATGCAAGACATAGATCCTCCAAAAGGAATCGGGTCTATGGCAGCAAGCGGGAAACGGCTGGTTGCGTATATAGCCGTGCCTCGCGAGCGGATCGACACCCTGGTTGGTGCAGCTGACCGACTTCTGTCCCTCGAGTTGAACGCCACTCCGTTGCACTACCGGCGTGCGTTGGTTATGTCGATTCATTTGGGTACAGAGCCAGAGCCCGATTGGTGATCCCATTGTCGGCTTAACTGGATGCCCTCTAGCAGGGGGCAAGCTTTCGTGCTCTAACCCCGTGTTGGTCGACTGTGGCGCGCGAACGGCCTGCTAGATCAGAACAGCCTCAGAGAACTATTAGAAAGTTATCCCGTCACGATGCTAGAAGTGGAGAGGATGCTGTATTCCGAATGGCGACAAACTGATCCTATGTAGCGTTAGAAAGTGAAACCGGTAGTAGCAAATGCTAGCGAAGTGCTTATCGCTGAATACCGCTCTCCTTAACCGCCAGAAACAATCGAACCAAGCTTATTGATTTTCGTCTTGGATGACACCATATTGCCCGTGATAAACAACATGACGTTATCGCCCGCCAGGAGCCCACCGCATGCTCGAGAAGTTACTCGGGTCAGTTTTTCCCCAGTTTGACCCCAAACATACCAAAATCCACTTGGCATGTTTTAACGGCAAGGTTGATCCTTTGGATGTCTACCTAGATGGGAAATTCGATTACTGGCAGTCTTGGCAGATGCAGCGAAATTTTCAGCGCAAGTATCTGATTTCTGTTATCCAGATGCCCAACCCAAAGCACTGGCTGTTCGTGGGAGCGTATGACTCACTTAAGGCCACGCCAATCAGTGATCCAAGCACCAAATGCAAATTTCGCTACACGTTCAATCGCCTCGAAGAATTCAAGGAGCTTGAGGGTCGCCTGATAATCAACTTCCATCGTACCGACCGACCTTCATATCGTCTTCTACATAATTGCATCGACAGAATGTCTATTTCGCAGATTCTGCCGTCACCGCTGACCATAGGCCCATTCCCAGGATTCAAATCTGTCGAGATCAGCTTTCGTGAACTCAAGATCATCGCCAGGGAGAACATCCAGTCATGGGAGGCTGCTCTTTCAAGCGTGGCTGGCGTTTATCTGATATCCGACCGTGAGCATCAGATGCTGTACGTAGGCAGCGCTACGGGCGAATCAGGGCTCTGGGGCCGGTGGTGCGAGTACGCAAAGGGTGGGCATGGCGGCAACAAGAGGCTCAAGGCATTGAGAGATGAGAAGGGGACGATATTCACAGACGGTTTCCACTTCTCCATTCTGGAAATTGCAGATAAGCACACGGGCAAGGAGCAAATGCTGGAACGTGAAAATGACTGGAAGCGTCGACTTCTTACTAGAGACAGTGGTCTCAACGGTAATTAACCCGAATGCGCATGTCAGCCTGTTCGTGGCTAGGTCTAACCCTGCCACGGGCAAGCCAAGCAGCCTTTGTGCCACCATGAGCGTGCCTATGCCGCAGGCCATGAACAAAACCAAAAACTACAATATCCCAGGTCATGATCTGGCGGGGTTGATCCAGTACTCGCCACCCCACGACGGCCTTCCAGGTTTCATCTGCTCCCTCCATGTCGCGCCTTGGATTTTAGAGTCGCACGTTGACTCTCCCATACTTGATCGCCAGGCTCGCATTGCAGGACGAACTTGAGACATCTGACGGATAGTATTTGGTCAGTATGGGGCGCTTCCGACACAACCCCCGCTACGAGATCTGTTCTACCAGCGAACGGTGGTCATATGTGCTCCGATGACCCCGACGGCACGCTACACTCAGTAGCTAAAAACGGGAGGAACCTTTTATGTCGATGCTAAGGAATGCAGTGGAATCCATCCAGGTTGGGATGGAGGATTTCCATGAGGAGGATGATCGCAGAGTGCTTTCCGCAATTCGCAATCTGTACGCGGGAATCCTGCTGCTATTCAAATACAAGCTACAGCAGCTAAGCCCTGAAAATTCAGATGAAGCACTTTTGAAGACCAAGGTTATCCCAGTGACCGACCCTACAACCGGAGCAGTTATTTGGATCGGAAAGGGTAAAAAAACTGTAGAAGTTCAAGACATCATTGAGCGACTGAATGCCTTGGGCATTACTGGAGTGGACTGGAAACTCCTCAAGGCGCTGCAAGATATTCGCAACGATATTGAGCATTACTATAGCCAGTTGCCTGTCGAGCGCATGAAGGAAGCGGTTGCGAATGCGTTGCACCTTATCACACAGTTCTGTGAACCACACTTGGATGAGCGGCCAGTGGATATTCTGGGCCAGGAATGTTGGGATCTCATGCTGAGTGTCACGGCGGTTTTTGAAGCTGAGCTGAGAGCTTGCCAGGAAAACCTCAACTCCGTCAGTTGGCCTTTTGGTGCCGTAACCGAATCTATTGATTCCATGGTTTGCCCGGAATGTGAGTCTCGGTTGGTGAAAGTGACTGATCCAACAGCTACGCGTGGCGCTATCACGTTTATTTGTAGCAGTTGCCAGGAGGAGGCTTTATACGCAGCGGTCGTTGGGCCGGCTGTTTCTGCTCGTATGGCGGGTAGAAATCACTGGCGCGTTAAGGATGGCGACGAACCAGTTACGTGTACCTGCCCCGAATGTGGAGAGGATGCGTTATTGGTAGACGAGGGTGAGTGTGCGGCATGCTTCAGCGAGTTGGAATACTCTAGTTGCGAAGACTGTGGGGAGCCACTCTCCATCGAGGAACGGTTGTACTCCGAGGGTAAATGCAGTTACTGCCAACATCGCTACGACAAAATGATGGCTGAGTAACGTTTATCCCTCTTGCTAATCCCGTTTTGGCTGCTGGCGATGAACATGTAGCCGGACGACTAAAAAAACATTTTGCGATCAATCATCGCCTGATGGCAGTTTCCAGATGACGGATATGAATTTGTACGAGCAAGCGCTAGAACATATGGAGCGCACAGTTAATGTATTTTCAATGCGCGTCCCTGCACCAAGACGTGTTCAGTACAAGGATTCGTTCGTTTATCGGTATGTAGAGAAGACGGTACATCAAGCTTTGGTGCAGAAGCTCGCTCGGATGGTGAGCGGTCTCCATGCCGCAAGGTTGCTCTTGGAAGCAGGATTTGTTCAAGAGCAGGCCGCCCTACAACGAATTCTTGATGAGATCACCGAAGATATTTCATTCCTATCTTTCTCGGTAATACTTGGAGAGTCGACTCCTTCACATACGAGATATCTGGAGGATTTCTTTCAAGAAGAGTTTGATCCCAATGACGTTGCTGTTTCGTCCAAAGATCGGGCAATGGTTCCGAGGAAAAAGATTCGCGCGTATTTGGATCGATGTGTAAACGGCCCAAAAGGCTCAAGCAAGAACCTGGACGCATCCAGAACTGTCAGTAAGGCATATTCTGGTTACGTCCATGCCGCGTCACCGCAAATTATGGATATGTACGGGGGGGCTCCACCAAGGTTCCAAATGCGGGGCATGCATGGAACCTTAAGGCAAGCCGAGCATCGCGCTGATCTTTGGAACTATTTCTATCGTGGCATCATGGCTTGTTGCTTCACAGCAAAGGCCTTTGGTGATGAAGAACTGTTTGTTTCAATCCGCAATTTCGAGGCCGGATTTTTACGGGCAACAAGCTCCGACTACCAGTCTAATGAGTGGCCATAAGAGCTGCTTTCCTGCCAAGCCATCACGCTTAACCTTGCTGCGTTGGATCGGCCTTGGTATGTCGCTCGCGCCATTTCCGCTCTTCCTCTTTTAGATCGATTCCGTCGACGCTCAAAAAAAACTCATACTGGCTATATCGTCTGATTCGGATGAGTTCTGGGGCGTGACGACAAGGTAAGCTGAGATCCAGCTTTTCACCGCCAAATGCCTCTACCGCCACAGATAGGAGTTCACCTAGGTGACTCCACGCCTCAAACGCAATGTCGAGAAGGTCTCGGTTCGGAAATTGTGGAATCATCCATGTGCGCCAAAGAGCCGGGGCGGAATCGCAATCGGGGCCTAGTCCGCGTAAGACTTTATTCGTTTTGCACAAGGCTTTATAACGCTCGTAAGCTGCATCCGAAGTTTCCCAAGGATGCACCTGAAACGGAAAGACGATCTTGATTTTGGCCCCTTCCGTTGTACCAATCCGGCCATGGCTATTTAGGTTCAGCGCTCCATGGTGGACGATAAAATCCCGCTGCTTACCCAGTCTGTATATGAAGTCGTTTTTTGAGAAAATATCGAATTGCGGTTTGATTTTTGCCTTCACCTCACGGTGTTTCTGCAGGTCATTACTCAATGCGTCAGGCACTTCCTTCACCGCGCGCAAAAAAGAGTTGCACGAATAGCGAAATGCCTCAGGCTCGTGATAGTGAGCTTCCATCTGATGTAAATGCCAGTGACATTCATTCCATCGGTCGAGAGAAAGCTCTAGATATCTATGCGGGCAATTTTCCATCGTCGATATCTCCTCTTGCCGGTAGGTACGTCCATTTGACTGTGTCGGTTTTACTCAGGCGTCATGAGCACCGCAAGCGTCATATTGATGAACTCTTCGTTCTTGCTGATTGTGTCCAAAGCGCCGCGCACGTTGCCAGCGACCTCAGCTGAGCCACGCTGCTCAACCCAAAGCGTTAGCTCCATGATTGCTGCTTCGAGAGCCAGCTGATTTTGATTGATCTTGAAGAGTAGGGAAGGGAGCAGGTCTGCGTTGGACATCGCGATTCCTCCGTGGAAGCGTACAGCGTAG
>Ga0065714_10064577_pt1 | contig 32659 bp, 31 predicted proteins | sample MisRhiReplicate2_FD_59101 | JGI IMG/M metagenome (GOLD analysis project Ga0065714, IMG submission 59101) | Miscanthus rhizosphere microbial communities from Kellogg Biological Station, MSU, sample Rhizosphere Soil Replicate 2: eDNA_1 v2... | ecosystem: Host-associated > Plants > Roots >... | reverse complement strand
TATAAAAAATAAATAAATGAGTAAAAAATTTATAATGAGCATTTCAATATTAATTCAAATATTAAGTATTGGATGCCAAGCACAAAATGATAAAAAGGAAATAAAACAAATTGTTAGCGATATTAAATCAGAGGTTAAAAATTATAATGAAACACCAGTTTATACTACTCAGATAAATAAGCAAGGTTGCAAATTAGTTATGGAAATGGAGGGTAACGTTGATTATAGAATGGTTGAAAATAATGGAGAAAGTATGATGTTGCCACTTAATGCGATGATTGCCAAAAGTGGTACACAAACAGCTATCGTTAAAATTTATCCAAAAGATGGAGAAAGCTTTCTCTCAAAGTATGCACATGTAAAATTAACTTTTTATAATGCCGCGAATAAAAACAGCAGACTATCGGAATATAAAAAAATAGCTGAATTTGAACTTCCTGCGGGTCTAGAAGAAAAGAAACTCCCGTATTTCGAAACAAAGATTCAGTTTAATGCCACCGTACCTTTTGATTATAGTAAGGAACTCGTTGAAGCTAAAGACTTAAAATCCATTCCAAACATTGAACAGAAAGTTGTACAAAAATACAATGAGATACGTAAAGCTTGCGAAAATCTGGATTCAATAGCATATAATAAATTTTTGATTCATTCTTCGGCACTGGTTTACAATACAACTTATACAACACCTGATCAGATTGAAGAAAGAGAAATGTCTGGTGGTTTGTTTGCACTTGTTGATCCACAAATAAAAAATAGGCAATTTACCGCAATCCAAGATTATGTCATTCAGTATTACGCGAATGGTAAAATAGTCGCATTATGGCAAAAAAACCACAACCCATTATTATATTTAAAGGGTGAAGTATCTTCCAAAAAAGAGGGCGGGGCAGCCAAACCATTCGAAGCAGGAGATCCAATTTTTTTATACATGCCAAAAAGTTCTGAAGGCCTTCAGGTTTGGTAATAGTTAATGTTTCTAAATCGACATTGCCAAAAAGAACTACTTGTTGAAGCAGTTCTTTTACATTAAAAGTATGATCGCCAAAAGAATTTCACTTGCTTTGTTCTGCTACTTCCTTTTTTTTAGGCTTTATATTGTATGCTTGCTATTTTATTCCTTCATTATCCAAATGCCTAACAAGAATCTAATCAGGAATACAAACGATGGTTATCAACTGACCATTTCCAGCTTGAATTTTATCTTTTCCTTATCGTTTTATACAGTTTCAGACCATCCCGGTTTAATAAAACCATCTGATTGTTGGAGATCTCTGTAATATGCTGCATCATTAAATATACATTTCATCCCCAATAATTGAAATACTTCCCCTATTTTTTACATACAATATAGTTCCAGAATGGGTCTTTCATCACTTCAGGTTCTATGATGTGAGAAATTCCCTGATAAATGGATAAAGCACCTCCCAGGCCAAATATCAGAATAGAAACAACAAAAGACCAGAAATAGAGTTCTTTGCCATATCCGAAGGGATGGGATTCATCCGCTGCCTTCTTGCTTCTTTTCAAACCATATAAAAGTAGCAGCTGGTTGGTAGTGTCAACAGTTGAGTGGATTCCTTCAGAGATCATGGAAGAGCTGTTGGTAAATGCTCCAGCAATAAACTTTGTCAAGGCAATCAGAAGATTAGCGGCAAGTGCACTGTAAATTGATTTATGATTGTTGGCCATTTAATGTGGTGTAGGTAGAAGATGATTTTAATAGTTCAGCGTGTGTAAAAATCATTTTACAATTTGCTTTTCAGTTTTGTTCTTCATTCCCGAAATAATACGTTGCCTATGGATAAATCCCCAGTCTGCTATTGTATTGGTTAGTTGTTTAAGTGATTTTCCATAATCAGTTATCTGATATTCCACAGCAACAGGTGCGGTGTTCAAGACATGACGGTTAATCAATTCATTAATTTCAAGATCTTTCAACTCACGGCTGAGCATCTTTCCAGAAATGCCTTTGACCTCTTTCAGCAATTCAGAATAACGCATCGGCTTATAGCACAGACACGCAATGATGGACATTTTCCATTTCCCGTTTAAAATTTCCATCGTATCGCTGATGGCCAGTATTTTCTGGCTGCAATCCTTTACTAAATCAAATTCTTGTTCCATACTATTCACTTGGTTACCCGTTTGTCACTATAACTTTTTGTCACTTAGTTACAAAGATACACATTGAACATATAACTTTGCCCATTCAATTTATAAATAACAAAATGGAATTAATCAAAAACTTGAAATGGCGTTATGCGGTCAAGAAATACTCAGATGAGCAGGTCAGTGAAGATAAGGTCGATCAAATTGTTGACGCTATCAATCTTACCGCCTCGTCCTGCGGAATACAGCCGTACCGACTGTTTGTCATCACCAATCCCGAAGTAAGGCAAAGATTAGGAGATGGTTCATTCAATGCACAGATCCATGCTTCTTCCCACTTATTGGTCTTTGCAGGATTCAATGAAATAACCGCGGATTACATCACAGAATATGTTGAGATGATGGAACGACAACGAGATTTAGAAAAAGGAGGGTTGAAAATGCTGGAAGATACTTTGGTAGGCTATTTCTCTACTCAGACGTCGGAACAAAATGCAATCTGGTCAGATAAACAAGCTTATATTGGTTTGGGAACGGCTTTGATTGCGGCGGCAGAACTTAAAGTGGATTCAACACCTATGGAAGGGTTTGATCCGAAATTGTTTGATGAAGTGTTAGGCCTTTCGGAAAAAGGTCTTCATACCTCTGTCATTATGTCATTGGGCTATCGGGATGCTGCTAATGATGTTCTGGCATCGGCTCCAAAAGCCAGATTACCTATCAATGAATTTTCTGTCAGAATAAATTAGTGAGCTAACCGCCGGAAATTATTTTTAACCTTTTAAATTTTGAGGTTACTAAAACAGCCCTGACATTTGTCGGGGCTGTTGTTTACTTCAATGATTTGTAGCAATGTAAATAAGTGCAATTTGAATTATTAAAACTTTTTGGATGGTTTAAAGTTATTTTGATTTGAATAAAATGTCGACTTCCTTCTTGACCTCTTCATTAGGACTTACCTTATAAAACTCTTTGAGCAAAACTAATGAAGTTGGTTTCTTCGGATATTGATTGCGTAAAAGAAAAGTTCTCAGTGCTGTATTTACTTTATCTTCACCAATCAATTCACTTAATTTTACCATAATTACCGCACCTTTTGAATAAGAAATATGAGTGTTTTCTCCGGTAACTTTATATAACGGCTGGTTTTCTGACAAGCCTTTTTCATTGTCATAAATTTGCTGGTGAACGTTTACTCTTTCCATCATTTTTTCTTTTCCGTGCATCTTTTTGTAAAGCATCATTTCGGTGTACATGGCCAAAGTTTCAGTCAGCATAGTTGCACCTTCTCTGTCATCCGGATCGATCTGGCCGTTTCCCCACCACAGGTGCGAAAGTTCATGTCCAGCAAGTTCATTGATGACATCCTGATTCTTGTCCGCATTAATATTGGCGTGGAACAACATATCTTCTGTCATAAAAATAGAAGAAGGATAAGCTGTCGCCGCAAAACCTTTCGTAAAGGACGAAACTTCTGCAAAATTGACAGTTCTGAAGGGGTAATTACCAAAATTTTGGGTGCAGTAATCTAGAGTGAGTTTCGCATTTTCAATCAGATGATTCACATTTTCCGGATGGTTTTCATGATAGAAAATGTTGATGGTTATTCCTTTGTAAACGGTAGTTTTTGTTTGATATTTTGCGGAAGAAACAGCGAAACGGAACGGAATATTTTCACCTTTATATCGGAAATAGGTTCTATTATTTTTAATATAATGTTGAATTAAATCTCCTGTTCCCACAGCAGTCTGATCTTTTTCTGTAGAAACGATCATATCCAGATTAATGAAATCCTTTTTGAACACTTCCGGAGCTTCTAATCTTTTTAATTCCGATTGTTTTCCCAATTTAAATTCAGCCCGTTTTCCTTTATCTTCAATTTCATTATTCGCTTGATACCCGAACGTTGGATAATATCGGCTGATCCTCATAAAAGACCCGTTTTCTATGATGGCATTAAATGAATCGTGACCATTAACTGCCGACCAATGATAGGAAATTGTAAAATCAAGACTGGCTGTTTCGCCAGGCTGTAAGGGTTGTTTTAAATATATTTCGGTGACTTCCTGATTGATCTTTTTTGATTCATAATTTGTGTTGAAAAGCGCAGATTCTATTTTTAAATCCGGATGGAAATTAATTAAAATCTTATGAATAGGTTTGTCAGTTTGATTGACCAATTGATAAGTCCCGTTGATCTTATAAGAATTTTCAGACGGATAAAGTTCAATCTCTGTGTTTATGTCTTTAATTGTTGGCTGTGCAAGATTTTCATAGTGTTTGAAATTCTTTTCATATTGTGCTGACTTTACTAATTTTTCATCTTCATTTTGTGGAATATAACCTTTCATAAAGAGATTTCCTGTAAAAACTCCAATTGATAACGAAATGACTGTGAAAATGATTTGTTTGACATTCCATTTTTTTGTTTTGACCAATCCATTAATCAGCCATAAAATAGCAAGCAGTCCGAACCCGAATAATAGTCTTTCATCAAAAGCGGAAGCATAAATTCCATATCCGTTAAAATCGCTGTAAGTGCCTTTATAATCTGAAAAAATCCTTAATAACGGATAAGAAATGATCTTTTTTGAAACCGGTCCGGCGAACGTGAAACCTGCAAGAACGGAAACTCCCAGAGCTACAAAACGATTTTTAATATTGTCATTAATAAGCAACATAAAAGCAGAAAAAAGGATCAGCGGGAAAGTATTGAACAGAATTGTTCCCAAATACGCAATCCAATCGATATGAAAATAGCCGTAAATAAGCTGAAATATCAATCCTTCCAAAATTAGAATCGCTGTAAGAAATATTAATAAAATACATACAGAAAGAAAATGCCCGCTCAGTTTGCTTTTAGAAAAATAGGTACTTTTTTCAATCAGTGAAAATCCCGATGAATGGCTTCTCCAATATAAGTCGTTGATGAAATAAATGGCGATCAGCATTCCAAACAAGTGGAAATTCTCCGAAATAGTGGTCGACATCAATCCTGAACTTGCATATTTCTGAGGAAGACGAATTCCTTTTTCAATCTCAGCATACATTTCCATTCCTACAAAAAATAAAAGCAATATAGAAACAGCGACAATGGTGATGCTCTTAAAAAGGTAAATGAGATCGATTCTCGCAAACGACAGTACAGATTTTATCTCGGCAGAAATTCCAAAAACAGATTTTGTGGTTGTAAATTGTTCGAAATTATAAGTGAAAGAAACAGTTGCTATCTTATTTTTGTTCTGGTTTTTGCTTTTGTTTTGGGAAAATGCTGTGAAGGAAAATAACCTGTAAGTCAATAATAAAAGAAAGATTGAAATAATCAGAAAAACGATTCTGTTGATCAATAAATATCCCGAAAACGGAACAATCAATTCATTCTTTTGCTGAGCGGATAATGTTCTTGCCTCAAAAAAATAAGATGATATTCCAAAAGGATCAATCAATGCTGATAATTGCTGTGTTTCCAATGATTGCGGTAAGCTTCCTGCCATAAACGGTGAATTGGAAAAGACCAGTATAATCATATAAAGCACGTAAAGAAACAGCCCGCCAACAACAACCAGAAGCTTTTTCTTCGTACTGAACGAGATAAAAAATAAAAAACTGCACACTATAAAACAATTGATGCCTCCGAAAATCAAAACAGGGTATAAGTAATGCCAAAAATTAAAATAAGGTTGGATCTCGCTTCCTGTCCGCAAATTTTGTCCGATCACAAAACCGATCATCAGAAATGTAAAACTAAAAAAAGTCTGTAGAAAAAATGTAAGAAATTTCCCCTGTAAATATGTTCGTTTTGAAAAAGGATAGGAAAAAATAAGGATGTCGAATTTTGAATCCTGATCTTTAAAAAGAATCTGAGTGGCAAAAATGATCGCAAAAAAGATAATGACCAAACTCAACAATCCGGTCATAAAACCAATGGTGTACGGTGAATTTAAATAAATTCCTTCGCCAACCGTAAGATTGAACTGATTGCCACAGAAAATGCCAATCAATACTAAAATTACGGCAATAAGATATGCAGGCCAACGTTTTACAAGACGTTTGACCTCAAATAAAAATAAGACATTCATAACTATGGTTTTTGAGTGAGCGTATGGAAATAAATGTTTTCCAACGAAGGGTTTACTGACTTAAAAGCAGGCAGTTGGTGTTCTGAAAATGCAGTGATATATAATTCTCTTTCAATCAATTGCTGACTGATGATTCTGTAATGGGATTGGTAATGTTCCAACTCATGTTTTCCGATAGGTTTTGACCAGATCTTGTTTTCCAGCTCGGCAATCAACTCGTTTGGCTTTCCTTGTCTGAGAAGCTTTCCCTGATTGATAATTGCAACTTCTGAACAGAGATTTCGGACATCTTCAACCAAATGGGTCGAAAGAATAACGATCACATCATTACTAATCTCGTTGAGCAATGAATTGAAACGGTTTCGTTCCTCAGGATCCAAACCTGCGGTCGGTTCATCCACGATAATGATCTTGGGATTTCCCAGCAAAGCCTGTGCAACGCCAAAACGCTGCCGCATTCCTCCGGAAAAGGTATTGACTTCCTTATTTTTAAAATCAGAAAGATTGACTTTTTCCAACAGGTTTAAAATCTGGTGTTTTCGGTCAGAACTGTTTGTAATTCCTTTCAAAATGGCGATATGCTGCAAAAGATCATAAGCCGATACTTTGGGATAGACTCCAAAATCCTGAGGAAGAAATCCGAGATTTTGTTTAATATAATCCGGATTTTCCGAAACATCGATTCCATTAAAAATGATAGTTCCCGACGTCGGTTTCTGCAGGCCTACAATGGTTTTCATTAAAGATGATTTTCCGGCTCCGTTGGGTCCTAATAAGCCGAACATACCGTTTTCTATTTCTAAAGAAATGTCTTTAATGGCCTGAAAACCATTTTTATAGATGAGGTTTAGATTGTTAATGTGTAATGTATTCATAGGATGGATTTTAGGGTATAGAAATCCTGGCAACGTTTCCATTGCTTTCGAAATTATGTGTGAAAATGTTTATGGCAAAGCTTTTAAACCAAAAGTCGATAAAGCTTTATGAAATATTTGATTTATTCCTCTTTATACTCCAGGATGTCTCCTGGCTGGCATTCCAAAGCTTTACAGATGGCTTCCAAAGTATCGAAACGCACACCTTTTGCCTTTCCTGTTTTAAGTACAGATAAGTTTACGGTACTGATGCCCAGTTTCTCTGCCAATTCTTTACTCTGCATTTTTCGTTTGGCAAGCATAACGTCTAAATTGATGATGATTGGCATTTTTATATAAATAGATCTTGTTCGTTTTGCAAATGTAATCCCTGTTTAAAAATATTGGCAAGGAAAAAACAGAAAATTCCTAACATAAAGTGGATAAATACGAGTCCCCAGATGATGCTTTCTACTTCCACAAAAAAGCTTGCCATAATGACGATAGGGAGTGGAAAGAATATATTATAGCTATAAAATTTTTTAAGGTGTAATATGTTTTCCTCGGTAAATAATTTTGTCTGATAGAAAACCTTGAACACTTTTGCTGACAACCAGAAAAAGATACCGTATGTTACTAAAACCAGTAAAAAAGAGAGGATGATATAGGGGTAATTGTTTTCGATATTCAGAAATGGCTGCTCTGTAAATGGATAATTGATGTGCAGATATAAATCTTCCTTATAAGGGGTAACTGCAAAACCGGTTAACAGGCAAAATACCGAATAGATGAATGTAAGGAGATAGGCTGCTGATAACAAAATGCACAGATAATACAGGATCTTTGAAATGTTCTTACTCTGATTCATAGGATAATCAATTAATTTATTAATGCAAATATATAATTAATTATCGTAAAACATTAATTAATTAAAAAATATTATATTTTTGATCAAATTAATAGTCTTGTAAAAAACTGCCTTATGAGATCGTCAAAGTCCTTTTTGTAGCTCCTGCCTACAGGGACCGTAAATTTCCCGAGCAGGACCTCATTGTTATTAGCTGCCGTTACAGAATTGGGATTGATCAGAAAGGAACGGTGGATCCTGATAAACCCTTTGTTTCGTAAATTGGTTTCCAGATCAGAAATAGATGTTTTAGAAACTGTCAGGATGTCATTAGTAAGAATGACCTTAACATCATTTCCACTGCTTTCGAAATAAAGGATGTCACTTATTTTCATCTTCCTGTTGAACCCTTCGGCCTTGAGTACGATAAAATCTTCAGGAACATCCTTTTCCTCATTTCGTAATATCCGGTGGACCGATCTGAAGAACCTTTCGAAAGTAATGGGCTTTAGTAAATAATCGACTGCCTCAAGTTCGAACCCGTCTATGGCATATTCACGAAATGCGGTAGTCAAAATGGTCTTAGGCTTTTTAGTCAGCGATCTCGCAAATTCTATCCCGTTGAGATCCGGCATCTGAATATCCAGAAACATTAGGTCTATTTCGTGATTTTGCAATAATTTATAGGCTTCAAAAGCATTTTTTCCCGTTGCAACAAGCTTCAGTTCATCAATCTTTGAAATATGATTTTCCAAAAGTTTGATAGCCAGAGGTTCATCGTCTATGATAATACAATTAATCATGATGTCTTGGGGTTATTATTTCGATGGTAAACCAATTACTTTCATCGGTTATTTTCATTGCATAGTGGTCTTGGTAGTAAGACTGCAGCTGTCTCTCTACGTTTTCCAGACCGATACCTTTTCTTTTATCTGAAGAGTTTTCACCTGATGAATTTTCGATCTTAAAAATCGAATGATCGATCCCGGTCACTATCGATATACGAATATCGATATTTCCACTTGTTTTTTCTGCCCCATGCTTGAAGGCATTTTCAACCAGTGACAAATACAATAGGGGAGGAACCAGATCAGGGAATTCAATATTCTCAGATTTGGTAACATTTAAACGTTCATCATACCGCAGCTTTTCAAGTTCAATGTAGGCGTCGATTATTCTAAGTTCATCTGATATCATCACCAACCTTTGCTGCCCTTTATACAGAATATAGTCCAGGATGTCGGAAAGCCGACTGATGGATTCCGAAGTATATTTGGAATTCTGAATAGACAAGGAATAGATATTATTGAGGGTATTGAAGAGAAAGTGGGGATTGAGTTGCGATTTCAGAGCCTTCAATTCGAGTTCGGCCTTTTCCTTTTGAAGTTGTACCGTGTTTTGTTTTTGATTTTTATACCGTAAGATATACATGATTGAGATCAATATGAATGCGCCTGACAGGATTGGAATAATATAACAGATCAGAAGGTAGTCTATGTCTGTAACAATCTCTATGATATCGTTCTTTGGATAATTGGCAAAAAAAGGCTCAGCCAAGTAAACGATGAAGATTCGATTGAGCGCACCCAAGATGTAAGAAGACAACAGTAGAAAAACTGAAAACAGAACATATTTTTTATGATCAAAATATTTCTTTATCAGAACATAGTAAATAAAATTCGCACCAATGATCTGAAATATCAAATGGCAGATGCCGTAATAAAAGAATTCTCTGAAATCGGATTGTTCACACTCACTATAGTTCCTGGCAGTGCCAAAGATGAACAGCGACAACCAAAATACAGTTTGGTAGCCTATTTCTTTCAAAATTCTTCGGTTCAGCGATGTTTTCACGATACCAAAAATAGAAATTAAAAAGATCTTATTAGGAAAACATATGTAAAATACAGCTATTGGGTGACCAATAGAATATTCCGGCGTTTAAATAACCATCGATGTAATGCAAATCCTAAAACTAGCATTCTGTATAACAGCTCATAAAACAATTGAAAATAGACTGAATTTTACCAAAAAAAAATGGGTAAAGAAAGATTTTATGGACTTGATCACCTGAGAGCACTGGCGATCATACTGGTTCTCCTATACCATTACAGAATGTTTGAACATCCGGCCTGGGTCGATACTATTGGTTGGGTTGGTTGGACCGGGGTGGATCTGTTCTTCGTACTCAGCGGGTTTTTAATTTCCGGGCAGCTTTTCAGGGAGATCAAAGAACATCAGAAAATTAAACTGGGGATCTTTATGGCAAAACGATTTTTCCGGATCATGCCACCTTACGCCTTTACTTTATTTCTATACTTCTGTATTCCTTTTTTCAGGGAAAGAGAGCATTTACCACCTTTATGGAAGTTCATTTCATTTACTCAGAATTACGGTCTGGACGTTTTTGATTATGGTACTTTTTCTCACGCATGGTCATTGTGCATTGAGGAGCAGTTTTACCTCTTATTTCCCTTAATGCTTCTATTTTTGCAAAGGATAAAATCGATTGGCCATATCAGATTTATCATTCCGGTATTGATTGTTTTATCAATTACACTGCGTTCTTTTTCCTGGACGGAATATGTTCTTTCGGATATCAATTCCGATGATTTTTGGCGAACTTGGTATATGAAGATCTATTACCCGACCCACACCAGGCTTGACGGATTGGCCATCGGTGTCCTCATAGGGTACCTGTTTAATTTTTCCTTTAAGTTCAGGACGGCAGTTGACAGATATGGAAATTTACTGCTCATGATGGGTGTGATAGCGGTCGGTCTGTCGTTGTGGTTTTGTAAAGAACAGATCTCTGAAAACACCTCATTTTTTGGCTTTACTTTCGTAGCAGTCAGCTACGGGATTCTGGTGCTGGGTTCCATCTCAAAGTCATCTGTTTTAAGTAAGAAAAAGTATTATCTGACTTCACAACTGGCAGCAATTTCTTATGCCGTCTATCTTTCACATAAAGGGATCATCCACATGGTACAATGGTTACTTCAAAAAGAGAATATTGAAGCATCAGGCAATATCGCTCTATCCATATGCTTTACAGCATGTATCATCGCAGGCCTGTTTTATCGTTTTTTTATCGAAAGACCTTCTCATCAACTTAAAAATCAGATTCTAAACTCCAAAAAATAAATCTAATGAAAACAACTATGCTCATATTATTTCTCATCGTATCCCATTTCACACCCGCTCAGGATATTTCTCAGGAAAAGCTTAATATCGAAAAGGTCGTCCAACATTTCAGGCATAGCATCATTGAAAAAGATTCTGCGCTTTTTCACGGACTGTTCCACGATGATCCGGTGGTCTGGATCGGTGTTGTTAGAGATAAAACGCAAAAGAAAATATTGGCGCAAGATCCTTCCAGTACCAAGAATTTCTTTAGGGACACTTATAGGAGTTTTTTTCAGTATATCTTGAAAAGCGGAAAGAAGGAAGAGAAATTTGAAAATATCAAGATCATCAATGACGATGTCATCGCAACTGTGACCTTTGGTTATTCATTTTGGAATGAAAAAAAAATGACAAATTGGGGCAGCGAATATTGGCAACTGATAAAAGTAGAAGGACAATGGAAGATCGTAAGTGTCATTTATTCTTATGAACTGACTGAATTTTATCCTAAGCCTTTATAAATAATAAAAATGCTTATCAAATGTATTTTTAACCGATCTTTTTTTAAGAGCATAAAAATGATAAGCTGAGAAAAAGAATATCTTATTTGTATTCTTGTCCTATTATAGTTTTGAAATATTGATCTATTTTCTTCTCATTCTTATTCATTGGCTCATTATCATTAAAAAAAATGTAAAATGCTCTTGATTATTTCAACCCCGATGGCGCAGAATACTTTTTAACACAGGTCTTTATTATTCTTTTTCAAGGTTGATATTTTTTTCGATCAATGTTGAAATGGATATTTTACTTCCCTCAAGAAGTTTAGGGTTTGTTTTCCCAAACTTTTTTGCTGTAAATTTTAATTCAAAACCGCTGACTGTCCATTTCGGGTCGAAATATTCAGATTTCGGGATTATGAATTCCCCTGTGCTACTTATTTGTTTTACTATGACATCTTTGCTTGAGTAATTTTTATCATTGCTATTGGGTGTTTTTAATAAAATTGATGTGTAAATGGTAAGTTCGTTTATATTTTTTAACTCTTTCCATTTAATGACCGTATTTTTATTCAGATCACCCTGTTCATCGCACTCTATGTTTTCGATTTTTTCTTCACTCAAGGCACTGATACTTCCAAGGTGATATTTTTTTCCATCAGATAGTTTTATTTCAAAATTGTAGATGTTGTTTAAAGGTGCATTTTCTGAATAATACCTTGATTCATCAGTATAATATAAGCCCTGATGATGTTCTAGTGAGGTTTCAATACCATTCACTAGTATTGTTATAGAATCGTTTCTAATGCTTTTATTGTCTTTATCAAATAGATCAATAGTCACCCGACTATCTTGTATGTCAGTAGGATTTTGAGTGATCTCGATAGTTGCACCTATCAATCCAATATCATCTATCCTTCCTGACGATAGATCTGAATTACACGATATCAATAAAAGTAAAAAAACTAAAAATAATATTAAATGTTTCAAAACTGTTATTTAGTTTGTCTCGCAAGTTCGGTCTTACAAAATTAAGGACAACATCAGTCCTTGAACAAACCTCCCTTTTATTATATCCAAAAATAGCAAAACAATTTCAATTATTGAGGAAAGGAAATTCTTCCAAACAAAGACTTAATGACTTTCTATCCTTTAGATAAAACCACTTTTTTGAAATAAGTATAGAAATATATTGAATAGGATACCTGAATGAAACATAGGTAAACTATTCAGTACAATTCGTTGACATATTTCGATCTTTTTTCAGTAGCAGACGATAGATGGCCATACATCCCGGAACCATCGGCAGAATGGCTGTCCACATTCCCGGAAAATAATATCTCCCGGTAGTTTTGAAATAAAAGTTAGGCATGTCCGGAATTTTGGTCCCACCGATGAAAGCTGTAATAGGATGGGGGTCTTGCGGCATGAGATCGGGAGAGATCAACGGAAATATAAAATGGGTGAACTCAGCAACGCCGGGGCCAATAAATATAAACCAGGCTACAAATCCGGCAATAGGAATCTTATAATATAAACCCAGTGAAGTTAGGGTATAAATAACAGGTCCTACCAGTGCAAATACAATCAGAAAACTTTTTTCGCTCCAGGGAATGCCAAATAATCTGCTCATGGATGGTGCGAAGCCCATCAGATATTCCTCAACAATATGAATCTGAAGACCCGCAACTGTCAGTATAAATAGTGGTAGAATAATTTTAGGATCAACAGGTTTTCGCAAATAGGTTGTGGACCAAAAAATTAATGCCATGATCGCCGAGCCGCCGACGATAATAACAGGAGCAAGGCCAATGGATAAATAACCAATGACAGGAGCAGTAGCGGTAAAAATGCAGGCTGTAATGAAGCTCGCTTTCTGATGGATGGACAAAGGGTTTTTCATAACGATTTTTTATGACCTAAAGGTAGACCGCCTATTTAGTCCAACATTTATCAAATGATAAAAAACTATTTTAAACTTCGGATCCGGCTCAAAGAGACCTGTGTAATACCGAGATAAGACGCCAAGTCTGCCAGACTGATCCGCTGTAGTAAGTTCCCATGTTCCTTGACAAATTTATAGTATGCCACCTGTGCCTTTTCTTCCAGTGTGCCGCCGACTCTTTCCATCATATTCACGGCAGCGATAGACAGCAGTTTCCTGTAAAAAGTTTCCATAGAGTGATAACGGATGCAAAGTTCTGCAAGGTCTGAATGATTCAGATAAGTGATAGTGGTTTGTTCAAGAGTTAGGATGCTGTATGCCGAAGGTTTTTGGGTGAGGAAACTGTCCAGGACGGTAAACATATTGCCTTCGGAAAAGAAACGCATGATAAATTCCCTGTTGCCGTTATGAAAGAAGGTCTTTACCAGACCGCCTTCTACAAAATAAATCCTGCTGCACATGTTACCTGCTTCTAATACTAATTCCCCTTTACCGTATTTCCTGGTGAAGAGTCTGGACAGTAAATCTGCTTTTACTTCAGATTCTAATTCAGAAAGTGAAGCTGCAAAATCCACAAAGCTGTGTCCTTTAGGATGTTCGTTTGTATTCATGATCTGAGGCTGCTGGGTTAATTGTGGGTCAGCGATACATTAAAAGACATCATGGATATTTTTAACGTTTTGTTATTTGACTGACTTTCTTAGACAAATTTAAAACTTTATACATTCAATAGTTTATTTTCCAGATAATCTATACTGGATATTTCTTTGGCTTTTAAAATAATAGTTAAGATTATAAATGATCTCAATTCCAATTTTGGGAAGGTTAGTCATTCATTTTAAACCCTCCATATCATTCTCTTTATATCTTAAATCATAAGAAGGTCATATTACAACTGCTATGATTCCATATGAGGCTACCTGATTTTCTATAGCAAATATATTCCGTTGTCATTGCGGAAAAAAATCTTTTTGGGTATCCGGGATCAGAGATCCCAAACCCTCCGCAAAAAGATTTCAGGCTTTCATCAATGTTCTTTCTTATTGTTTTCAAGGAATTGATTGCAGTTTTCCTTGTGCCTGCCTGAATGGTGATCTGCATAGAAAAAGTCAGAAACCTCACAAGATGCAAATGCAGTTCATTGAAATTTTGATCCTTATTATTCTTCAATTTATTGTAAATAATAATTCTTAATTCGCACTGTTCTTTTTCTAAAATTTCACATCTCGATCCTGTGGTTTTATTTTTTCATTTCAATCTAAGGATCAACTTATTCTAAATTTAAAACTATATATGTGAAAAAGATATTGTTTTCTTAATTCTAGGAGTATACTAATATTTAAATATTTGAATTTATAGTATTTGTGATTATTTCTAAAAATGAGTATTCTAGATAATGACATTAAAAATCTAAAGAAGTAGACAAAAGTTATGACTTATGATATTGCTTTTATTGTTATGACAATTAGCAAGTATTAAAATAAAGTTAAATCTACGTATAGGTGACAGCTCGCAGAATATTGTTTGTATTTTTATAAAAATGATGCATTAATCAATTAATATGACCTCTTTGAAAGATCCTAAAATAAAAGCTGTCTTTTTTGATATAGATGGAACAATATTCAGTTTAAAAACAAAATCAATTCCAGAATCCACAAGGAAGGCAATAAAGAATCTCCGGGAAAAAGGAATTAAAGTTATCATTGCCACCGGTCGTTCTATTAACGATCTCGATCATATTAAACATATTGAGTTTGATGGTTTTCTTACATTTAACGGGGGCTATTGTATGACCGTTGATGGTGAGGTGATGTTCAGAAAAGTGATCAATCCTGATGATATAAAAAATTTAATAGACTACTCAGAAAGATCCGATGTGAGTTTTTCATTGATGTATGAAGATACTGTAAGGATCAGTCACGAAAGTCCAAAAGTCCTTGAATTATACCATCACGTTGATATTCCTGTGCCAGCTCTATGCGATAAGGAAAATCTTGATATTGAAAACGTTTTGCAGGTCAACGTTTTTATCGATCCTGAAATGGAAGAATCTTTTATGCAAGAGATCATGCCGAATTCATTGTCTTCAAGATGGACACCGTTATTTGCAGATGTGAACCCAGGAGGAGTAAGCAAACAAGGAGGTGTCGAATATTTTTGTAAATATTTTAATATTGATCTATCTGAAACGATGGCCTTTGGAGATGGGGGAAATGATATTTCTATGCTGAAGTCTGTAAAAATAGGTGTTGCCATGGGAAATGCAGGAGACAATGTCAAAGAAATTGCCGATTTTATAACTGAAGATGTTGATAATCATGGCGTAGAAAAAGCTTTGATACATTTTGGGCTTTTAGATAGAACTTCGGCGGTTTGGCAGGATAATTAATTCTTTTTATAAAGGATATGGTGTTAGTTCGAACTGGATGAATTGGTATATGCATGCTTTTTAGATTTATTATACCAATCCCATTCATCAGTCGAATAAAGTATAAAGCGCAGAATTTAATACGGGATGGATTCCGAAGTTAAAAGACAGAAATGATATTGAAGTATTCATGCCGTGGGAATTTGATATTTCGGATTATCCCAAAACTATCGAGATCTTTCCAAAATGGGAGCGAGCCATTATCTAATTAAGAAACTCAAAATTTTAAAACTATAAATATAGCTTTTTCTTAATCTCTTTATATAAATCGGCTCAGCAAAGGTTTTTTCGAGAATTATTTATTTGATCTTTACAAATAAAATATGATTCAAATTTTGTCCTGACATTAAGAATCCGGTAATATTTCCTTTTGTGTTTTTCTGGAAGACAAGCTTTCCAAAAAATCCTCGATCCGAATAAAAAATGTTTTTAGCAAATGGATGTAAGATAATGTCATCATTCAAGCTATGATGCGCAATCAATTCATTGTTTTTTACTATTAGCTCATATTCTGTATTGAACTCTTCATTTTTATAAATGCCTGTAAATTTCATCAGATCGGTCTTACTGAGCTTTGGAGTAGTCACTTTTACTTTTTTACTGGAGTATTTAAAATCGGCGATATGAAAGGTACAAGTGTTATTATCAAATGAAAAGTAGCTGATCGGCAAGTTTGGATTTGCAAAAATACTATCTCCAATAATTGGTAACTGCATCTTATTTTCACTTCCAAAAGCTTGATAATAAAGCGACTTGTTTTCTGCTATAATGTTAAACAATGATCCCGGGAACATTTCATAAGTACCTGTAAACTGTTTCAGTTCCTGTGTCGTATAATGGGTCTTAATGGGTAATGGCGTTTCTTTTTCATATTCTTTTAAAAACAGATCGACAATCTGATAAATCAATTCGAACGGTTTGAAATCACCGTTATTTCCCAGAATTATGACTGAAAATTGATATTTTGGAACAGTTAGAACATAAGAACGATAGCCCGCATCGCCGCCGCCGTGAAATACAAGTTCCAACCCTTTATAAGTTTTGGTTTCCAATCCCAATCCATATCGGAAACTTTCTCCGGAATTTAGCGTTGTAGGTTTTGTCATTTCACCAAAGATTTCTCTGTCTTCTGAAGATGGATATTGCATTTTGATCATCCATTTGCTGAGATCCTTGATGGTCGTACTGATTCCTGACGATCCGTTTGCCATCAGATTAAAAGCGTAATTTTCGTAGTACCCTTTTTTTAAGCGATAGGAATACGCTTTATTTTTAACAATCAAAGATGGTGTGTCAACAGCCAAGCTATTGGACATTTGCAGCGGAGTTAAGATTTTTTCTTTTAATACTTCCTGAAATGGCTTGCTGCAGATCCGTTCGATAATCTCTGCAAGCAGGACAAAACCAGTATTATTATATTCAAATTTTTCACCGGGTTTAAAATTAACCTGTTTGATGTGAAGCAGCATTTCCACAACCTCTTTATGTGTCATTCTGTCAGCCGGTTCTATGCCTTTCAGTTGAGCCAGTTCATACAGATTAGGTAAGCCGTGGGTATGATTTGCCAGTTGTCGGATGCTAATTTTGTAGGGCAGACCTTTTAATTCGGGAAGATATTTTCTGATATCGTCATCTAATGACAGTTTGCCTTCTTTTTCTAATGATACTGCAAGAAATGCGGTGAATTGTTTCGAAACAGACGCGATGTGGAAAGCGGTAGAATCCGTAATGGGTATTTTATATTCCATATTAGAGATACCTCTTTGACCGCTATAAATGGTTTTTCCGTGTTCTATGATCGCCAATGCAACGCCGGGATTATTCTTTTGATAGGACTGCTGCAGTAAAGAATCTACTTTTTTTAATTGTTGCGCTCTGTTGTGATTTTGAGCAAGGCATACATTATAAAATAATGTGAAAGCAAGGATCGATGCAATTTTAAATGACTGTTTCATTTGATTCAAAATTTAATTTGAAACAAAGTAGAACTTCTGATCTATCATAGAAGTCCGAATATAGGTAATCGAACCTATTTCTACTGATTAATTGGTCCGAGTAAAAGTCGGACATTTTCTAACTGTTTGATTTTCTGTAGTCTGATGGTGTAATACCTGTTTCTTTTTTAAAGGCTGTATAAAAAGACGATTTGGAATTAAAACCCACCTGATACAAGATTTCAAGAACCGTTAGATTGGGTTGGTCTTTCAAAAGTATCTTTGCCTCCCTGATCCTGTATTCATTTATAAAATCAAAAAAATGTTTTCCTATTTGTTGATTGATGAGTATAGAAAGTTCCTTTTCGGGCATATCGACCTGTGCAGCCAACTTTTGTAAGGTCAATTCCTCTCCAGATAAGGTTTGTTCTGCTCCATATATGCTGTGAGCCTTACTGTATTTTGATCAGGAATGGTTTTCTTATCGGGTCTTTCAGTTAAGGTTTTAATAGGCTGAAGGTCTGATTTAACGCCTGTGAAAAGTTGTGGGCTGTATAAGGCTTTCAACACGAACCAGCATATGGTAAATAAAGCAATGGTGCTGATCAAGAGATAGATGTTTTGTATAAAGCTTTGATCCTGTCCAAAATAGATAAACCCCAATTTTGCAAGTACAAATAGATGGGCAAAAAAGAAAAATACCGTGATTTGAAACAGCCATCTATAAATGCCATCATCGTAGTTCGAATAGTTCTCAAGATAGACGGCTTTGTATTTTTTCAGACTTAGGAATATGAGGATGATATAAGCATAATACTGTATTTCTCCTATGATGGTAAAGATGATAAAACTCTTATCTGATATGGAGGTTAGCTTGAAAACAATTAAAAATCCAAGGAATAGAAGGGTATGGGTAAGATGTTTTGGTTTTAGCTTAAAATCAGAATAACAGGTGGCAAGGACATACAGGTAAAATGCAGGCATCTGCAATAGAGAAGAAGAGATCTTTAATATTTTTATATCTTGATGATCGGAAAACACGCTATTCAGAAAGAAACCGGTGAAGTCAAATGCAGTCAGCAAAAGAAATAGAGCAAATAACTGATTGGCGAGCTTCTTATTACTTTTGACCGTAATAAGAAAGACAGAAAACAGCAACATTAGAAAAACAACCATTTTTCCTAAGCTGCTGATCAATTCAATATTTTTTTCCAATTGTTTATTTTATAGTGAACAGACAAATGTAGAAATAAAAGTGATAGGCTGAATAATGACAAAACGGATCAATGGAATCCCACTTTTTATATTCTTACAAATGTGTTGTATGGTATTGGTTCTCTCTTCTTTATCGGGATGCTCTACGAAATCAATGATGAGCATCAAGAATATTCCTTCTCTGATTAATAAGTTCTGTCGCTAAAAGTATTAGTAACTTTTAATATTTCGATCATTTTGTTAGTCCATTGGTGTGCAGATTTCAATTAAAAATCCGTCAATGTCTCTGACATATGCTACAATTTGCCCCCAAGGTTTTGTTATCGGAATTTCAACGATTGTTGCACCTGCATTTACAGCTGTCGAAACGGTTTCTTCTACATTGTCTGTTGTAAAGCCAATTTCAATTCCAAATGGTTTGCTTTCCAAACTGCTTTGTATAAAACCATCTTTCAGGTTTGATTTTGCTAATGTAATGGAAGCAAATGAAAGTGTAGTTTCTCCAACCAAAAGCTCTCCATAATCATTGTCAGGCGTTATAAATTTTCGGTTAAATTCAAATGCGTTTTCGTAAAATTCAATTGACTTTGTTACGTCTTGAACATATAGAATTGTGTAAGCAAATTTTATCATATTGTCGATTTCTTGTGTTTATTGATTATATTTTTGTCAGCGGTGTTGTTTGATATTAGTTTGAGGTTTTCGATGTTGGTTTAGCTGACACATACCTTAAAGACTCAAAACAAAAATTTTATACGGAGATGAAGTATGGATTTTAGTACTATTGTATATATTTTTATATACATTGTTGTCCGCATTGCTTTTTGAATTATCACACTTTGGTTCTTAAAAAGAAATCATCCAATGCTTCCTTTAGTTTTTTATTTTTCAGTGATAATGCCTTATTTCTAATGTCATCTGGATTGAAGTAAGATACTTTATATCTAGTCGCTGAAGATGAAATCTCATCTAGTTTTTCAATAGCATCATCTGTAAAACCGCCAGTTGACCAGAATTCAAATTCAATTTTTTTCTTATTCCAAGTTTCTTGTTTCTCTATCCATTTTTTAAAGGCTGGAATTTTTACTCCTAACCATTTATCTACAGCTTCTATGTCTGCTTTAGAACGTTTTGCTTTGCATTCTGCAATAACTACCTTATCATTATACACTGCCAAAACATCCATTTCGTGACGAGAATCATTTTCATAAATTTCACGACCTAAATCAATACTACTATTACTGTCTAAAGAGTGAATGTGTCCAACAACAAATTCGAAAAGCGCACCTCTTATATTATTTGCTAAACCTTCATTGTACTTTTTTAGTTCTTTAATTAAATCCAAATATTTTTCAGGTGAAGACTTTAAACTTGCTCCAGCATTATTTAGCACACTGATTAATTTTTTAAGTGTGTCTGCATATTTTTGACCAAATAATTCGTTAATAAAACCTACAGCTATGCCGTGAGATTTTAGTGAATGTAATGCTTCCTTGCTTAAATCATCGATTATTAAAAATGGTATAATTCGTGAAGCATTATTAAAACTTTGAATGTGCTTTATCTTTTCTACAAAGAATGAAACATCCTTTTCAGTAATTGAAGTTCCAATTATAATATCGGCCAGTACAAATCCAGGTTTATTTCCTTGCATTAATCCTGTTATGTTTGAAACTCCTTTGAAAGCCCATCGAAATTTCCCAAATTCGGCATATTTTTCAGCGGTATTATATGATATTAATCCGATGTTTCTGTTTAAATTTCCAAAGTCCGTAAGTATATTTTCTTTTATAGCCTCAATTGTTTTATAAGTTAATGAATTAAAGTTGTTTTTTTTTAGTTTAGGTGAAATGTAATAGTATTCATTATTAAAAATTAAAATATTTGACTTTATGAATTTCTGAATTATTTTTCTAAAAGGTAAGTGTCCTTTTAATTCTATAACGGGATAGTTAGTATAACACTCCAAAACTTTTTGATTAATAATTCCTCCATGAAGTTCTAAAGCATTTAATGTGTACCAATATTTCTTTCCATTTTCGAACATTGCTTTATTTAAAGATTCGTATAAGAGTCCATCCTCAATATGCTTTTCCAAGTAACATAAGGATAAGTTACTTACAAAATAACCTTTAATTTTTAAAATTTTATTATTTCGCGCGACCCTCTGACTAGCTGTGTTATAGCTGGTTTTTTCTGACTTTTCTATTATACTAGATAATTCATTGGACATTAAAGGCCCCTTTTCGTTTAATATCTTTTCTATTGATGTCATATCACACTATATATAAACAAACTCTTTAGAGTTTGGTGACTAGTCATTTTTTTTACGCGCAAGCTCTGTGTTTACGTTTTATTTTTCTAAAAAATCCGTTAAAAAGCTGTCATATCAATATTGGTAACAGTCATTATTATGGTGCATTTTTACATCCGCGTCGGAAATCGAAGCAAAAAGCCGAGATTATTACGAAAGTTAAATTGTAAAAACTACTGTTGAATTTTCTTATCAACACGCTAGATGCATAGCACTTTTTTTTCCTGCAATTAATTATTTTACCAAAATTTCCACCAAGGAGATTTAATTTTAGTCTCTTGAATATCAGGTTTTAAATTTTGAAAATTTTGTTTTGAATTATTATCTTTATTTTCTAAATTATCTATCTTAAAAGTAATAGGTGTAGAGGTGGAGTCTTCTTCTGTACTAAAAATAAGTTCGTATTTAGTAATGCCACTATCTTTAATTATCTTTTTTGCAATCTCATTTTCCGGAAGCGTTTCTTTTAACTGAAATACACATTCAGTTTTTTTATTTTTGGAAAACCCCTTGAAGTTTTCTTCAATAAAATCGAGAACATATGATGTATGTTGTTCGTGCATTGCTAAATATCCCAAAAAAGACAATGCACTTCCTCCATCAATTTCATCTTCACTATAAACTTTACTTGCTGTATAATGAAGATTTTCATTAGTGAATAATTTACCTATTGCTATACATAGTTGAGAAGGCAATGGTAGTGGTTCTTCATTTGTTGATAAAAAGCCTTGACAATAAATAAACAAATTTGTTACTTGATTTAAGTCTTCATTTTTAAATCGTTCACGGAGTTCATCTACTATTTCTTTTGTACTTGTCTTTTCTTTTGTTCCTTCAATTATTTCAGCAGTTTTTAAAATTTCATTATATAATTCTTTATTTATAATTTTATTCGCATTCTCACGTTGTTGCGACAATATTTTTTGAAATTCCTCTAAATGATCAATTTTATCGTTTCCCATAATTTGTTTCTTTAAAATTGGCACTAAAACTAGTGTATACTTTACAAAGTGCAGTCACATTTGAAAGTACGTAGTTTTACGACACCTGACGCCTTTACAAATTTATAAAACATCAGTATAAAAAATGATCTTTAACAATGTTAATTAGCCTACGCAATTCTTTTGTGATTTACGATCATGGAATCTCTTTCTCTTAAACATTTCAAACTACTTCTAAATTTTTTTTATGGAGAATTTATCACCACAATTTATTCTAACAATTAAATAATAAAAAATGATTGCTGAGCGTACCAAAGTTTTGTTCGACAACATTTTTTCCTTTGGTATACCAGTTTACACTCAAATAAATATCATTTTATTATCAATGTGATTGATCGTACTGCTTTCAAGGATTATTTCTGCGGCATTTACAGATGTTGAAACCGCTCTTTTGTATTTTAAACTTGCTAGGTTATTCTTTTCATTTATTCTGTCATAAGCAGGTCATATTTCAAGCTACCATTATTCCATATGAGGCTACCTGATTTTCTATAGCAAATATATTCCGTGGTCACTGCTGAAAAAAATTTTTTTGGGTATCCGGGATCGGAGATCCCAAACCCTCCGCAAAAATATTTCGAGCTTCCATCAATGTTCTTTCTTATTGTTTTCAAGGAATTGATTGCAGTTTTCCTTGTGCCTGCCTGAATGGTAATCCGCATAGAAAAAGTCAGAAACCTCACAAGATGCAAATGCAGTTCATTGAAATTTTGATCCTTTATTATTCTCTTGGAATAAATCATCTCATTAGATGTTGGTAAGAATCAATTGATCAGATTCTTTTATAAATCGATTAATCAGATTCTTATATAAACCACTTTGTCAGATGTTAGTATAAATCAATTTATCACATAATATGACCGAGTAAAAGATAAGAAAAGTCAAAATTTCCTTCGAGCTGCAATTTACAGAATCTACAGGTTTTTAAAGTAAGTGCGGGAAAAACAGGTCTCCGCCGTACTCGGAGCAGGAAATATGAAATTCAATATTGTCAACGAAATTAAATTGAGCTACTCAAGAAAGGGAAATTATGAAAGGTCTATATCATCATCAGCGGATGCGGTGGATGTTTTCAGGGAACATTTTGATGCAGATAAAATGGACTACAGGGAATCGTTCTTTGCGCTTTATCTGGATCAGGCGAACAAGGTTTTGGGAATTAAGAAAATATCTGAATGCGGAATTTCTTCGACTTTGGTGGATGTCCGAATTGTTATGCAGGCGGCTCTTCTTTGCAATGCTTCAGGAATTATCGTAGCCCACAATCATCCTTCGGGAAATTTGAAGCCTTCCGGTTGTGATATTAAGATGACAGCACAGATCAAAGAGGCTGCAAAGATTTTAAGTATGAATTTGCTGGATCACGTGATTTTAACGTCGGATTCTCATTTTTCATTTGCTGATAATGCGATGATCTGAGTAGTAGAATAATAAGCGATCAAAAAAATAATAATATCAAATAATATCTAAAATCATCATAATGAACAAAATAGGAAATCATACGGCAGTTTCAGAAGTCAGTACTTTATTGGTACTCCGTCACAGTAGCAATTCCATCGGAATTGTACAGGGAATCGAACATAACGGAAATCTCATAGACGTTCCGCCTGACCGTAATAAGGTAGATACAATCATGCGGATTGATTCGGCGGAGGATTCTTTTACGGACTTCTATTCAGATTTTTACCATCAGCTCAAAGATCCTTCTGAATATTCATTTTTTAAAGTGCGGGAATTCGAGGCGCACGATACAGCTATAGATTTACAAGAGTACATTGATTGTTTATCTCAGGGTGAGAGACAAGATCTGAAAGCGGTTGAAGTGTCTATTGAAGCGGTCAATGCGATCAGAAATAAGAAAATCATTGAAAATGAGCCCTCTGTTTTGAAGAAGGGTTTTAGTAACGGATCAGTTATTAGTAATAGTAGTTCTCAATACCGCTATCAGATTGAAGATGTTCCGTGGGAGAAAATGGCTGAAATGGGTCTTGACAGGGAAAAATTGGAAGAGATCGGTGCGTTGGATTTTTTGTTAAAGGGATATAAGACACCGATGTTGATCCCGATATTTGTTAGTGATGGGGAAGCGGTAAGTCAGATTGATGCACGCTTACAGTTGCGGATCGATGATGATGGAGAATTGATCGTGAAGGTGCATCGGGTTTGTAAGAAAGTTGATTTCAGGAAGAAGTTTAACGGTCACAAGTTTACAAAAGAGGATAGGGTCAATCTTTTGACTTCTGGGAATATGGGCAGAATGGTGGATCTTATTGATACGGTTACGGGCGAGATAATTCCTTCATTGATAACTTTGGATAGGCTGACCAATGAACTGATTTCTTTGAGAATGGAGTTTGTAAAGATTCCTGATGTGCTTTGCGGGGTGAGATTGGATTTGGAACAGAAGCAGGTGCTTCGTGATGGGAAACCATTGTTTATAGAAAATATGGTGTCGAAGAAAGGAAAGCTTTTTTCTGCAACCGTGCAGTTCAATGCGGATAGGCAATGGGTAGAGTTTATATTTGAGAATAAGTTTAGAAGTTCTGGTTTTAGCGAAGTAACTCATTCTGAAAGTGAAGTTCCTTCACATTTCAGAGGGGTCAAGCTTCGTCAATGGCAGATGGATAAGTTGAAGGCAGGGGAGATTGCTTATATCAAGGGGTTGGAGAGCAGGAAAGGCAAGACCTATCAGGGATATATGAGTTTTGATAAGACGATAGGGAGAATCGTGTTTTCGTTTAAGAATCCGAAAAAGAAATAGGGGGAGTTTTTAAAATATTTTAGGGAGTTCTAGAGGGAGGAGTAAGAAATTTTGAACATGATTTTTAGGTAACCTGCAAGGTCAAAAGACTTTGCAGGTTACTTTGTTTGAGTTTTAACATTGGAAATGGCTTAAGGAAAATCGGGCGGCAAAAATGCAATTCCTCCCTATGGTCGGAAACGCATTTTTGCGGAATTTGGAGCAACCCCATTTCAAAAACATTGCCGGGTAGGGCTTTTGTATGTTTTTGAAAAAAGGTTGTAGATATTGATCTTATTATTGTTATATCATAATTAAGCTATTTCAATTAGAAGAGTTGAAATTGTAGATTAAAAAATACTCTACTATTGTTCTAGAGAAAAATGTTATTCTATCATTAGCTTTAATCATATAACTTCTGTAATTTTTTTAAAAAAACCTGAAAAATGTTCTAAATTTTTTGCTTGGTAGAAGATTTTAATTTGAATTCGCAATAGATTATAAATATAGCTTAAATGTTTGTAAAGTTATTGTCAATTGTAACTTTTGAAACAGTAAATAGTATCTCTTCAATTCTTTTTTTCGTCAACCAAGATAAAGTGGGTCGTCTCAAAAATTCTCAATTTGGGAATCACCCATTTCAAATAAATCATCAGTATAGCCTAAGGTTTTACGGCGATCTGTTAAAAATTTCAGCCTTTTCCATAAATAGGGCTTTTCAGGTATTTCACCGTACCACAAATTATGAATCATTTTATATTTTGTAAAAAATTGATTATTTTCATTTTCCCAAGCACTTCCATATTCAGCAAGCCAGTTGTAAAATAAAAGTGCTTGTTCGTGATTAGATAACTGCGCTCTAAGCAATCTTAAAAAATTCATTTTTTCATCTTCTGTAAGAATTTCAGGATCATAGTACACCACAAATTTAACTGTATGGAATAGATGTCGATAATAATGACCTAAAAAATTTGAATGTCCTTTAAATGCAGGAATGCTAAAAGGAATGTCATTACTATAACTGAATATTTGTTCAGAATATTGAGAGTTTTGTATATTATATAGTATATCTTCAAACTTTCTAGAACTTTCTTCTATAAATTTTCCTGCAAGCGATTCATAGCCTGATAATCCCCAAAAAAAGATTTCGTAAATATTTTTATACGAGTCGGAAGCTAACGTAGGCGAATCAGATAAGTCTAACTTGTTGATCAAAAATTCTAATTCTCTTAACATTTCTACAAATGCATTTCTTTTTGTAACTTTAAAATCAATGTAATCGTAATAAGCCCGAGGTGCTTCATCTTCTTTAGCAGGAAGTGCAACCTTTTCTAATCTCTTTTTTGCATCAATCTCAATTTCATTAACATTTTCTTTGTGAAGTCGTAGCATTTCGTAGAATTGACTTTCAAACTGTTGTTTTCTGGAATTTTTGTCTTGTTTCTCTTGCTCGCTTTTAAATTGATTCTGGGTTTCTTCTAATTGCTTCCTGAAAATTTTGACTTGTAATTTATTTGCTTTGTATTGCATGTAGAATGCAAGGCCTGTCACAATTACAGCAGATAAGTTTATAAATGGACTCATTAATCCTCCTATAGTATCACCGATTGGCCCAGTTGAAGTGAAGTTGAAGTCATCTGAGAAAGTAGGACGTGTTAAAATAAATGGAGTGCAGAAAGATAGTATTACAAATGAAATGGCAGTTAATACCATCATAATATCACCTTTTCCTAAATGCGTTTTAAATTCATCATTTTGATCTTTGATAATTCTTTGAACTATAAAACTGCTTATTTTATAAAGCGCAAACAAAATTATAAAAAAACAAATTATAAAAATGATTATAGCGAATGTTGTCATATATATTATTAGGGTAAAAATTATTAAATATGATTCTTGACAAGTTAATGTGTTAGATATTAAATAGTGGAAATTGCTATTTTATGTTGTGACTAATAAGTTATTTACACATATGATTGTAATCTGCTTTTTAATATATCTAAACTTCTAAGATTACAAAAGAATCAATTGATTACCAATCATTTATTGATATCAGGATATTTTGCCATGCACCATGTCCGGAATTCTTAGAGATGTGTGGTTCAATTTGATTTGGAGTATAGATTTTATATGATTTTGTTGAAACGCACCAAATTACAAATAAGTAATTATTTTCAGCATCAATAGCTTTGTCCCACTCATTTTTTGTCAGGTAGAAGTGTGGGTTTGAAGGGTTTGAAAAAGATTTTACCTCAATCAGAATAGCAGTGGGTGTTAGTTGAGAGCTAGGAATATATGATAAAATGTCATATCCATAATGATCACTATCGAGTGCGACCCAAATTGGGTGATATTCGTTTCCAAGATGCACATTTTTTTTCATTTCGAGTTCAAATGTCCACCTTTCTGCTTCTCTACCCTGAACTAGTAGCTTTTCATCATGTTTTGTTCTGCCTTTATGCTTTAAATTATCCCACCAACTGACCACTACAGTTGAGGGGTGTTTTTCAAGTAGTCCACCATTACGAAAAACTTGTATTTCGTCATCATTAAGATTAGATATTAAAACTTCTCTTCCATGCGCTGCGAGTTCTAATAAAACACTGCTATGTAAAATAAAGATTTCCGCAACTTCACGGCAAATTATTTGCAAATCGTTATTTATATTCTTAATCTCAATAAAATCTATCCACTTTTCTGCTTCTTCCCAATCCAAATTAATATATGAGGGATGATTTTCCCGCATATACATAAATCGATTTTGAACATTATAGGATTCTGTCGACCTGTATTCAATAATCATTTTTAGAGCCGTAATATTGCTCATAGACAATGTTGGCAATTTTATATTTCTCACACTCCTAATGATTCATTAAATGGAATTTTTCCTTCCAGTTCGTCAATTAGATCAGCGATATCCGCAATATCTAAACTAAAATCTACCGCTTCGGGAGCATTTTCTTCATCTAATGCAATAGCGTGTAAATCCTCATCATCTAATAGTTCCTGTAAGGCTCTTATTTTTGTAGCTAATCGTCGGCTGACACTGTAATCAATCGATCCTAAGCCAGCTGGGGTAGAAGTCTGGATTATTTTCACATTAGTTACAGTTCCTGATGGAAGACCTAATCTATGGATTCTATCAATGCTCTGAAGATAGTGGGTAGAAACGTAACTTCTATCTAAATATATCGCTTCGTGACAAACTTCATGTAGACTTATACCTTCCCCAGCAGCAGCAGGATTTGCGATCATAACCATGCAGGTATCGTCAACATGAAATCTTTTTAATCTACCCTCTCTAGTTTCGAAGTCAGATGATTCACCACTTTTAATTGCTCCATATAATGAAACTGGATTTAGATCACTCATCTGTAATTCTAAATCTAAAATATTTTGTGTGAAGATTGTCCACACAACCGTCTTTCTATTCTCTTTTGCGTTTAATCTTACTAAACGACAAACCTCCAGCATCTTGGGTGAAGTAGATTCTTGGATTACTGCATTTATAATTCCACTATCAACAGCAAAAATATCTTGTGATATCCCGCGCACTGCTAAAATTGGATTTGATGCTAACTGTAAAAGCCTCATTACTGATTTACGAGCCTTAATAATATCTAAACCCCGTCCATTGCGGAACGAACTTAGCTGGCGGAGAAAATCATTTTTGACAATTCCATACAAGGCTGCTTGTGCATTTGCCATTGGCACCTGAACAAATGTTCTGGAGACTGGTGGTAAACCTAATTCTGCTTTAGTAGTTCTAGAGTATAGTCCTTTGATTACTTCACTTGGTGATTCACCTTGAAATATTCTTTGAGATAATGCAGAACCTGGCCATAAAAAATCAAGTTGTGATTGAAGATCAGAAGCTCCTTGTGGCATTGGCGTTCCACTTAATATATCTTTTCGAATAGGAAGATTTGCAACCGAGAGCAAAGCTGAACCTCTTAATGAATTTTGACCTGCTTTCATTCTATGAGATTCATCAAGAACTAAATGAACAGGAAATGATGCTATAGCGAACGAATATGTGTCTTTTTTTGATGTAAATTGCTCATAATTAGTTACGAAATATCTATTCGATGACTGAAACTGTTCTAGAATCTTCTGTTCAGATAAATTACTGAGATTTATGAATTTCCCACAGTTGTATGCCCATTCTGCTGAATCAGAGATACATAAACCAATTATTTCATCCCATGCTGTAAAGGCTGCTTTAGGACTAACTACTAATAGCTTATCATTACGAGAACTGACAAGTAAATGTATAGCTAATGTAACTGTTGTTTTACCAGCACCAGGTACTGAAAAATTTGCACCATTTGGTAGATTTGCAAGAGTAGCCACATCCCTAATCTGAAATTTACGCAACTCTCTCTGATCGAAGCCAAGAGCCAATAGTTTTGGTTCTATCTCTTCTTCAGTAATCGTCAGATTCGATCCATTACGAGCATCTTTTTGTACTCGCTGTTCCTTTATGAATCTTTCTATTAAAAGCTTAGATGAATCATCAGTACTAAATCGAAAATTCAATATTTTTTGTAAAGGAGAGTATTCTCTTAATAAAGATAAAATTTTATACCACGGTAGATTAATTTGATCTGAATAATGAATGGAATTTGGCTCCATATTTAATGCAGATGAAGAAATCCTATTCCAAGCAGAAGACATTTCTGGAGTTGATTTTACAAAGATTCCAAAATTATCTTGAATGCGGTACTTGATCGTAATAATCTCCATCCAATTATTTTAGATATTTCTGTAATTCAACTTGTAATGCTCCCGCTTTATTTAGAATTGCTGTAAGCTGACTTTCAATTGCAGAATATGTACCTGCATCTGCAGAATTAAGATTAACTTCAATTAATTTAGTATGAGCATCTTTTACAGATTTTAATGCGGAATTCCCGACGTTTTGATTTTTCTTTGCCTCAACTACGATACGACAAATATTGATTACATCAAGTTGTCTATTATCATCATTTTTTGATTTTTCTAGAAAATCAATTATTGCTTGTTCAGTTATTTGTTTATCGTCGCCATCAATATCCAGTTCAAAATCATCTACATCTTCAGAACCTTGATCATCAATGATTTCTTCAGAATATTCTTCTTGAATTTTTGCAACTACCAAATCCGCAAGATTCCCTGTTGCTTCGCGAAGATCATAAATTCGACCTTCTTTTCCTCTTTGATCTAATAAGATCCATCCTATCCGGCGTCCTATCTCTTTCTGTAAACCTTCTTTGCGGCGTAATCTTGATGTAATTTGGCTGACTATTTCTTCAGCATCACTCAGACTATCGTAATCTAGATTATCTTGCCAATCTTTGAGATACATTTCAATCTCATCTAACATTAGTAGCTTATCTCTAACTTTTGATGCATCTAAGCGCATTAATGCTCCTACGGAATCTAATGTTCTGCCACGTTTTTGGAGATCTTTTATAGCTATACACTCATTGATCCAACCATAAGGTAATCTAGTTTCTGGTGTCATTTGTAAACGCACCTCAATATCTTTCAAATCATCTTCACTAGCTGTTGCTGGTAATACCATACAATCAATATGAGAAAAACTTGAATATTGATCAGGAGATTCAGCATACAATTCGCGCATTGCTGCTAATCTTCTATTGCCATTAACAACAATTCCTGAAGATGATATTAGTAAAGGCTCACGTTGTTCCTCTCTCCGCTGGTTGAGAAACTAAAATAAGCTAAAACGCTGTAAACATTGATGTTTACAGCGTTTTTTGTTTTACGCTAGAATCAAAGAAAATCAAAAAAGGCCATATTAAAAGTGACCTATTTAGTGACCTATCGTGAAAATATCAAAATAGGTCACTGAAATCTCTGAAAAAACCGACCAATAGGCAGTCTAACGATTGAACATCTTGCAAAAAGTGGTAACAAAAAGTAAATTATTAAACAATTAAAGTTATCACACAATGAACAAAACATTCAACCTGCTATTCTTTATAAAAAAGAATAAAATCAGAACAAACGGAACCGCTCCTATCTACTTAAGAATCACGGTAGACGGCAAGGCTGCAGAGATTGCTGCTAAAAGGTATATCGACCCAAAGAAATGGGATAATAAGTCACAGAAAGCTGTAGGCAATAGTCAAGAAGCCAAAACACTGAACTCTTACCTTAAAACTTTGGAACAGCAAGTTTACGATTTCCACTACCTGATGCTAAAAGAAGAAGATTTTATAACAGCAGAAAGTTTAAAATCTAAACTGCTTGGGACTGATGTTACCACAAGAATGCTCATTCCTATTTTTCAGGATCACAATGATAAAGTAGAAGCATTAATAGGTCAGGATTTTGCGCCCGGCACATTGGAACGATATAAAACTTCCCTGAAGCACACTCAGGAATTTTTATATTGGAAATATAAAATTTCTGATATTGATATTACAAAGATCGATCACGCTTTCGTTATGGATTATGATTTGTGGCTTCGCAGCGTACGTAAATGCGCGAACAATACTGCGGTAAAATATATCAAGAATTTCAAAAAAATCATTCGGTTATGTATGGCAAATGGCTGGCTCTCCAAAGATACTTTTCTAAGCTACAAAGCAAAGCTTAAGGTAGTGGAACGTCCATATCTTACCAAAGAGGAAATTCAGACGATTTATGAAAAGGAATTTGCATCAGAAAGATTGAGGTGAATGTGGTCATTTTGTGGTTACTGCGTAAGAGGCATTATTTTTTTAAGATAATTTTTATGAAAGTATGCATTTAATAAAAGTGATTCTATGGTATTATGAACTACCGACTTAAATAATAATTTATCTTTAAGTGAAAATTTCAAAAGTCTCTCGATTACAAATACCTTGTTATGTTTGTCATTACAAAAATAAGGATCAGCAAAGATATGACATGTATTATTGGAGAAAATTTCTGAGTTTAGTAAAATATTTTTAGTAGGACTTTCATAAAAGGTTGATGAAAAAGCGATAATATATAAGTTTTTTGCATCAGTATTTACTAACTCAAATTTTTTTTGAGGACCTAAAAATACTATGTTCCCTCCCTCAACCCGATAAAGCTCATTTCCTACTTTAATCTCTAAATCGTCTATTGAGAGGAAAATAGAATTAAATTTTAATGTTGTAAAGTTCAGTGTATAATTGTTTCTCTCAATGATTTGTGATAAAGAATTGAAGCTGAATCCATGATTTACGATTTGACTGGATAATTCGATCATATTTTTTAAATTTAATAATTATAGTGAAGACCGTTTGTATTTTACAATTCTACTATTTGTAAAATGATAGTACGATACTCAAACTTCTTTGCTGATAAAAATTTTTTTTTGGAGAAATTTCATAAATAGAGAAAATGTACGTTTTAAGTATTTCATATTATTAGTTTAATGTTTTGGAGATTTAATATAGAATGATAGAAAGATTTATTAGAAATAAGAAATTATGATTATTCATAACTTTACTAATAATTCTAGAAATGGCGGGTTTTTCATTTAATAGTTTGGTTTTAAAGAGTTTTCCATCTTTCGGTAGTCATTGTTTTTGAGGTTTGAAATTTT
>Ga0065714_10002392_pt1 | contig 32693 bp, 30 predicted proteins | sample MisRhiReplicate2_FD_59101 | JGI IMG/M metagenome (GOLD analysis project Ga0065714, IMG submission 59101) | Miscanthus rhizosphere microbial communities from Kellogg Biological Station, MSU, sample Rhizosphere Soil Replicate 2: eDNA_1 v2... | ecosystem: Host-associated > Plants > Roots >... | reverse complement strand
ACCAAAGCGCCATCGTGTAGCTGACAATCAACCGGTTCTCATCCAGGTCATTGCCAAAATTCGAGCGCACCGTCGCGTTGCGCCATTTCAAGCCCAGGCCCTTCAACGTTCCGTCCTGTACCACATAGGCGATATCCGTGTTGCGCTCCCATTCCTTGCCTTCGCCCGGTGCGCTGCGCTGGACGTTGTCGCCGGTGATGTAGCGGGTCATGAAGGTCAACCCAGGTACGCCAATGGCCGCAAAATTGTAGTCATAGCGCGCTTGCCAGGAACGCTCGTCGATGTTGGCGAAGTCGCCGATCTGCACGAAGTTGACCAGGTAGGGATCGCTGCGTCCGATGTACGGGAACGGATCGTCGCCGCTCATGCGCTGGTAGCCCAGGCCCAACGCATGGCCCGCCAGGCTGTAGGTGAACATGGCGCCGAAGGCCTGGTTGTCGAGTTCGCGAAAACTGCCGTCTTCGGTGCTGCGCGAATAGCGCACGTCACTCTTGAACGACTGGCCTGCGCCCAGGTCCAGGGTGTGGACGAAGCCGAGGTAGTTCTGCTGGTAGATGTCTTCCAACAGGCTATAGCGGTATTGCGCGCTGAGGTTCGGCAGGAACTGATAGTCCGCTCCGGCGAACTGGAACTTGTCGCTGCTGCCGCCGATGCGGTTGGCGGTCATGTCCTGGTAGTCGGTGGAGTCGACAAAATTGATCTGCGTGAGTTGCCCGGCGGTCAGCTTCAAGCGATCGATTTCCTGCACGCTCAGCAAGCCGCCCTTGAAGGTTCCTGGCAACAGGCGCGTGTCGTTGGAACTCACCGCAGGGTCCTTGATTTGCAGGGTTCCCAGCTTCAAGGTGCTGTTGGACACACGGACTTTGGCGGTCAGGCCCAGTTCGCCATAGCGGTCTTGCGAACCACCAGACAAATCCGCTGGCAGCAGGTTGGTGCCCGCCGTACCGCCCCCGGAGTCCAGTTTGAAACCGGCCATGCCCAAGGCATCGAGGCCGAAACCCACGGTCCCGGCGGTGTATCCCGACTCCATCCGCAGCAGAAAGCCCTGCGCCCATTCTTCGGCCTTGTCCCGTGCCCCTTCCTGGCGAAAGTCACGGTTGAAGTAGAAGTTGCGGGCCTCCAGGCTGCCTTTGCTGTCGGCGATGAAGTCGGCCTGGGCGTTCGGCACGCCGATCAGGCTCAGGCCCAGCAACGTACCGGCGGGGGTATAAAACCAGGTGGATGTGAAATGCCCCATGGCATGCTCCTTTTTTATGGACACGAGCGAACCCTCTCGGGGGCGTTGCAATCGCGTCCGATGGTTGTTGTTTTAAGGGGTGTAGCGGCGTCCGCGCTGTGCACGGACGTCACAGGTAGTCAGGACTCGAGTTGTCTGCCGCGGGTTTCCGGCAGGCTCAACGCCGCCAGGATCACCACGCCATAGGCGCCAGCGGCGAATACGCCGATCCCGGTGCCGATGGGCAAGGTGTTGCTCAACGCGCCGATGAACAAAGGGAACAGCGCCGCGATGGAACGCCCGGCGTTGTAGCAGAATCCCTGCCCCGACCCGCGCATGCGGGTGGGAAACAGCTCGGTCAGGAATGCGCCCATGCCGGCGAAGATGCCCGAGGCGAAGAAGCCCAGTGGAAAGCCCAGCCAGAGCATCCAGGTGTTATCGATGGGCAACTGGGTGTAGGCCAGGACGATTGCCATTGAGCCGACGGCGAACAGGATGAAGTTCTTCTTGCGGCCGATGGCATCGGTCAGCAATGCACTGGTCACGTAGCCGATGTAGGAACCGACGATGACCATCGCCAGGTAGCCGCCAGTACCGAGCACACTAAGGCCGCGTTCGGTTTTCAGGTACGTCGGCAACCAAGTGGTAATGGCGTAGTAGCCACCCAGCGCGCCGGTGGTCAACAGCGAGGCGCGCAACGTGGTGCTGAGCATCCGTGGGGCAAATATCTCGAAGAATGCCCAGCGAGAGCCCAGTTCCGGCTTGGCCTGACGCTCCCGCATCGCATGTTCGAAGGTATCCGACTCCTTGACCAGTCGACGGATCACCAGCACAAACAACGCCGGCACCAGGCCGATCATGAACAACGCCCGCCAGGCGTCTTCCGGCGGCAGGAAACTGAACAGCCCGGCATACAACAGCGCCGTCACTCCCCAGCCCAGCGCCCATCCGGCCTGCACCATGCCCACTGCTTTGCCACGGTCCTTGGAGCGGATCACCTCGCCAATCAATACCGCCCCTGCGGTCCATTCACCGCCGAAGCCAAAGCCCATCAAGGTCCGGGCCACCAGCAATTGCTCGTAGTTCTGCGCCAGCCCACACAGGAAGGTGAAGAATGCGAACCACAGGACCGTCAATTGCAGGGTCCGTACCCGGCCGATGCGGTCGGACAGGATCCCGGCGATCCAACCGCCGGCCGCCGAGGCCAGCAGCGTGCAGGTGCCGATCAAGCCGGCGTCGCCCTTGGAAATCCCCCAGGTCGCGATCAGGGTCGGGATGACGAAACTCAGCATCTGCGTATCCATGCCGTCCAGGGCATAGCCGATCTTGCAGCTCCAGAATGTACGTTTTTCATTTTTCGACAGGGGGCCGTACCAACTGAACGGGCCCGTGCGCCCTGTCCCGGTGGTTACGCAGTCAGTCATGGTCTTTTCCATGGAAGGTTCCTGCGGCAGCAAGCGAAGATGACGGACACGCCTCGTTATTTTTTTGTGAAGGCGTTGTCGTTGGGGATGCGGACGCAGTGGCTGCGTCGTGGAGCGGATTCTTGGTGGCGAATCGGCACAGCGTCAAACGGGAAAAACAACAGATGGGACATAAGAAAATTTGATGCCCCAACGGCCCGATCTGGAGTAACAATTGCAAAACAATTGCAACATAAGAACCACACGCCCCCAGAGAGCCTTCATGAACCTCAAATTCCTCGAAACCTTTGTCTGGGTCGCCCGGCTACAGAGTTTCAGCCTCACCGCCGAGAAGATGTTCAGCACCCAGGCGGCGATCTCCAGCCGGATCGCTTCGCTGGAAGAGGAGTTGGGCCTGCGCCTGTTCGTACGGGATTCACGCGGGGTTTCGCTGACACCCGAAGGCCTCAAGGTGCTCGACTACGCCGAACAGATGCTCGAAGTGCAGCGGGCGTTGAAGCAGTCACTGGACACCAGCAGCCCGCAACAAGGCCTGGTGCGCATCGGCGTGATGGATACGGTGATCCACACCTGGCTCAGCCCGTTGATGTCGATGCTGATGCAAGCCTTCCCCGCCGTGGAAATCGAAATCACCGCCGATGCCGCGCGCAATCTCTGCGAGCAATTGCAGAAAGGCTACCTGGACATCGTGTTCCAGACCGATCTGGTCCGCCACGAAAGCGTGCGCAACCTGGAACTGGGGCACTATCCCATGCACTGGATCGCCGCCAGCCAGTCGATCTATGCCCGCCCCTATGCGTCGCTGGTGGAGATGGCCGGTGAGCGCATCATCACCTTCGTCAAGCATTCGCGACCGCATCAGGATGTGCTCAACCTGTTGTACGCCCATGGCGTGAGTGCGCCGCGGGTCAGTTGCGTCAACTCGGTATCGGCCATGACCCGGCTGATTCGTGACGGATTCGGCATCGGCGCCCTACCCGCCGCGCTGGTGGCCAAGCCCCTGGCCAGCGGCGAATTGATCCAGCTCGAACCCGGCACCGCCCTGCCCCAACTCGACGTCGTCGCCTCGTGGCGCGCTGGTGTCGGCCTGGAACTGATCGAGAACATCGTCCAGATGAGTCGCCAGGTGGTCAGCCAATACGCCGTTGATGTCGGGCCGCTACGCATGGTGGCGGCCCCCGGCCTGAACAGCCAACCTCCTCTTGAATAACTTTTAGTTGTCACGGGGTAGCAATATTCCTTGTTGGACGTCATCGCCACGGTGTTCTCAAAGTAGCGAACGAACGCTTGGAGAGCCCCGTAATGATGTCCTTCGAACAACTGCAGCAATGCACGCCCCTGGCCCTGCGCCAAAACATCGCCGCCGGCCAGTACCAGGGCCATACCAGCGGCCTGGGCCAGGGCCGCGTGCAAGCCAATATCGTGATCCTGCCCGGCGACTGGGCCAATGAATTCCTGCGCTACTGCACCCTCAACCGCCAGGCCTGTCCGGTGCTTGATGTGACCGAGCCAGGCGATCCGTTCTTGCGCAACCTGGGCGCCGCCATCGATATCCGCCACGAGGTGCCTCAATACCGGGTCTACCGCCACGGCGAGTTGAGCGAAGCGCCGTTGGACATCGAGCACCTGTGGCAGGACGACCTGGTGGCCTTCGCCCTCGGTTGCTCGTTCTCGTTCGAACAACCCCTGCTGGAGGCCGGCATCCGTTTGCGGCACATTGAGTTGGGGCGCAATGTCGCGATGTTCCAGACCAACATCGACACACGCCCCACCGCCCGCCTGTCTGGCAAAATGGTGGTGACCATGCGGCCGATGAAAGCCGCCGCGGCCATCCAGGCGATCCAGATTACCGGGCGCATGCCCAACGTTCACGGCGCCCCGGTGCACATCGGCGATCCGTCACTGATCGGCATTCAATCCCTGGACTCGCCGGATTACGGCGATGCCGTGCCGGTGGCAGCGGACGAGATCCCGGTATTCTGGGCCTGCGGCGTGACGCCTCAATCGGTGGTCCAGGCCTCACGTCCACCGCTGTGCATCACCCACGCCCCGGGCTGCATGCTGGTGACGGACTTATGGAACAGTGATTTGTAAACCTCGGACGAGGCTGTTTTTCAACTTGAAGGGACACACGATGAACACCGCTCAGCAATCGATTCAACAGTACATCAGCGCCAAGGACGGCAACCGCCCTCACCTGCTGGACCAGGCTTTTACACCGACTGCTATTCTGCACATGGTGGTGCGCACCGGTTCCATCACGTTTCCCGACCACGTCGAAGGCCGTACCGCCATTGGCGACGTGCTGGTCAGTCGCTTTGGCCAGACCTTCGAAAACGTCTACACGTTCTGCCTGGCCGCCCCGCCACCGGCCAACGCCGAGGCATTCCAGTGCAAATGGCTGGTGGCGATGTCCGACAAGAACAGCGGCGAGGCACGCGTCGGTTGCGGCTGGTATGACTGGCAGTTCGATCCGGCGTCAAGCCTGGCCGAGCGACTGACCATCACCATCGAACACATGAAGACCCTGCCGGCGACCGATCTACCGATGATCATGGCCTGGGCATCGCGACTGGAGTACCCATGGTGCCAGCCTGAAGCGGTTATCGATAACGTGCCGGATCTGGACGAGTTGCAAGAAGTAGTTCTGTACATGGCTAATGCCGAGCAGTGAAGAATATGAAGCTTGCCTAGCCACTGTGCGAGGGACTTTTCTGTGGGAGCAAGGCTTGCCCGCGATGCAGGCGCCTCGGTTCCCAGGGAGAGCGCATTGACCTCATCGCGGGCAAGCCTTGCTCCCACAGGGTGTGGAGACACTCCCCGCGCCACAGTTTCTATGCTCCCATGACTGCGCCAAGGAATCGCCCCAAATGAACATCAAGTTTCTCGAAACCTTCGTCTGGGTCGCCCGCCTGAAGAGCTTTCGCCTCACCGCGGAAAAGCTGTTCACCACCCAGGCGTCCATTTCCAGTCGGATCGCCGCCCTGGAGGACGAAATGGGCGTGCGCCTGTTCGTGCGCGATTCCAAAGGTGTGTCGCTGACCTCCGAAGGCCAGCGCGTGCTGGAGTACGCCGAGCGCATCATGGACACCATGCAAAGCATGAAAGCCGTGATCAAGGATCCGCGCCAGGTGCGCGGCCGGATTCGCATCGGTGCGATGGATACGGTGATCCATACCTGGCTCAGCCCCTTGGTGACACGCCTGATGGAATGTTACCCGGCCCTGGAAATCGAACTCTCGGCCGACACCGCGAGCAACCTGTGCTCGCAACTGGAAAAAGGCTACCAGGACATCATTTTCCAGACCGACATCCTGCGCCTGGACAGCGTGCGCAACGCGCTGCTGACCCGTTACCCGATGCACTGGGTGGTGCGCACCGGCTCCGCCTATGACCGGTCCTATGCATCGCTGGAGGACTTGTCCCAGGAACGCATCGTGACGTTCTCGCGCAACTCACGGCCCCACCAGGACATCCTCAACCTGCTGCACTCGGCCAACATCGTCTCGCCACGCATCAACTGCGTGAACTCGGCCTCGGCCATTACCCGCCTGGTTCGCGACGGCTTTGGCATTGGCGCCATGCCCGCGGCGCTGGTCCTCGGCGAACTGGCCCAAGGCACATTGACGTTGGTGGACGGTGTGCCGCTGCCATCGGTCATGGACATCGTGGCCAGTTGGCGGACCGGCGCGGGAATGGAACGGGTGGAAGACATCGTCAGCCTGACCCGCGAAGTGGTCAGCGAATTCGTCGCACAATTACCGGCCGGGTACCGACTCGATATGAATTAAGCCGCACATTCATTTCGTCATCAGATATTCACACCGGTGACATACCGTGGGCACCGATTGATCCCGTCCCTCGATCGGTGAGCCATCTGCCTGATGCAAGCATTCCTGAAAAAAACAACGCCCAACGCGCCGACTACAACGACGAATCATCGGGAACACAGGCATGACGCGCAGAACAGCGACAGATCCCGTGAAGGTGAGATCTGTGTTCGGTTCCTGTCGTGTGCAGACATCCCCTCGTTGCTTGAGCTCGAGCAAAAGAAATGGACGGACGATCAGCGGGCCGATGCCGCCATGCTGGCCTCCCGAATCGCTGCATTCCCTGCCCTGAGTGTCGGTGCGTTTTGCACACGCAGCGGCACCGCGCAGGCATCGCTGTTCATGAAACCGACCCGGCACGATCATATTCGCCAATGCCCGACCTGGGCAGACTGCGCGAGGAAACAGCAGGGTGACGAAGCGGCCGGAACGGATGCGTTGTTTGGCATCAGCCTGAGCAGCGTCGACCCGAAAGCGGCCAATGCGATTTTCGAGTTCTTCTGGCCCTACGCGCTGAAACAAGGCTGGTCGGTCATCTACCTGGGATCCCCTGTCCCGGGCCTAAGGGATTGGCGCTCGAAAAACCCGGGTATCACGCTGGCGCACTACATCCTGAGTAAACGCCAAGGGCTGCCGTTGGACCCACAGTTGCGGTATTACTTCAAAAAAGGCTTTCGCAAGATTGTCGCCATCAAAGACAACTACTTCCCCCATGAACCTTCGCTGGATGTTGGCGTGCTGATCCAAGGCAAAGTGCCGCTGTCGGGCCTTTCGTTCATCTGGAAGAGAGTTCCGTTGCCCTGGTTGCAACGCATGAAAAAACTGGTCTTCGTGTGCCTGTGAACACCTCCCAGGCTGTAGACGTTGCGCGCGCAGTGGCTTTTCCTTCATCGAGCAGCAATCTTCCCAGCTACCTATTCATGATGCTGTGTGTCCTGAATAGCACCGCGATTGCCTGGCTGGCGACGCACGAGGCATTCGTATGGCTGGCTGTCGCGCCACTGATCGTGCTCCAGGCAATCCTGATGATCGGTGTCCAGGAGATCAAGCATCAAGGCGTGCATCGCCAGTTCCTCGTGGGCACACGGCTCAATGACGCAGTGGGTGTGTTCGCGGCGGGCATTTTTGCGGCCAACTTCGTGGGCTACCGCTACTTCCACCTCGAACACCACCGCAAGACCTGCCAGGCCGATGATCCCGAAGGCTTGATGTACGAACAGACCTGGCCGACCCGCTGGATCAGCCTGCTGGGCGCCGCAGAGCAACTCTGGGTGGCGATCTCCACCAACAGGATCTCCCGCCGCTACTTGCCGCCACACGCGGTCTGGCGCTGGCGCTGGAACAACGCCTTGATCGTCGTTTTTGCCGGTGCGCTGGCGTTCGGTCTCTATGAGGTGCCTCGCCTGGTCGTCTGCGTCTATCTGCTCCCGTATTGCCTGTTTGCCTGGATGGATTTCTGGCTGACGCAGGCCGAGCACTATGGCGTACGGATCTCGGCCCAAGGCCCGCGCCGCGCGCCCTGTGAGATCACCACAGACGTGCGCCTGCCAAAGGCCCTCTCCTGGCTGATCCTGCATCGCTCGCTGCATCGCACCCACCATCATGCGCCGGCAACCCGCTGGTTCCACGCGTACGCGCAATCGACGGTGCTTGCCAAAGACAAGCCCGGTGGCATGACAGACCTGCCCGCGTTCGTTGCGACATGGATGCGACTCGGCCCCCGACTCTGGAAATAAGCCATGAAAAACAACTGCGAGCCCTTCTGGAACGACACACCGATCAGGACCTACCTGTTCGATGCCTTTTCGGTGCTGCTTCCTGCCGGCGAACAATTCGTGATTTCTGTGGTGGAATCATCCGCTCTGCAGTTGCCGCCAACCTCGACACTGGCTGACCAGTCGCGCGACTTCGTGGCCGAGGAGCGCGCCCACCAGCGAGCCCATCGTCTCTACAACCAACAACTGGAAAAGCAGGGTTTTGAAGTCAAGAAATACGAACGCGAGATCGAAAAGGACCTCGATGCCCTGCGCGCCAAACTGTCACTCCATGCGCAGCTGTCCCTGGCCGCGGCGTTCGAGCATGTGACGGCCGTCACCTCGCGGATCGCTTTGCGCAGCGGCGGGCTGCTTTCTACCAGCGCCTCCCCGCAAACACGCCTGTGGCGCTGGCACTGCGCCGAAGAAGTGGCTCATCAGCACGTCACCACCGATCTGCTCCAGGCGTTGGGTGTTCCCTATTGGCAGCGGATTTTCTATTTTTTGGCCGCATCGGCGCTGATGACCTTCGATGTCCTGCGGCATCTGCACGGTTTTGCTCGCCTGGACGTTGCCCGCGGCCGCGTCAGCACCCGGCAACTGGGACGGGCCACGGGGCGCCTGCTGCTGCGCGATGGCGCGAACCTGGCGCTGCTGGCAGCCGGATGGGCTGCCTACTTTCTTCCGCTGAAAACGAATGCGGTGGCGGACTGTAAGTGAACTGCAACATCCCCGACTTATTCTGGACCGAGCGCACGGCGGCGAATGGCTGGTTGTGCATGTCGCCCGCTCGGAACGATCCAGGGAGTTCGCCATGAAAATCAGTGTATTCGGAAGTGGTTACGTAGGCTTGGTGCAAGCCGCCGTGTTGGCCGAAGTGGGCCATGACGTGGTGTGCATGGACATCGATGAGCGCAAGGTCGACAGCCTGCGCCAAGGCCAAGTGAGCATTTACGAGCCTGGCCTGGCCGCGCTGGTGCGTGAAGGCCTGGAGGCTGGCCGTTTGCATTTCACCTGCGACGAACAGCTCGCCGTGCAGCACGGCCAGGTACTTTTTATCGCAGTGGGCACGCCTTCCCGGGACGATGGCAGTGCCGATCTGAGCCAGGTTCTGGCCGTCGGCGAGGCCGTCGCCCGCTACCGCGAGCAACCGCTCATTGTGGTGGAGAAGTCCACCGTGCCGGTGGGCACCGGCGACGTTCTGCGGGCGCACATCGACAAATGCCTGCTCAAGGCCAGTCGCCTGCTGCAGTTCGATATTGTCTCCAACCCCGAATTTCTCAAGGAAGGCTCGGCGGTCGCCGATTGCCGTCGTCCGGATCGCATCGTGATCGGCTGCGAACGCGATGAAGTGCGCGAAACCATGCGCGACCTGTATGCCCCGTTCAACCGCAACCACGACCGGGTCCTGTTCATGGACCTGCGCAGCGCCGAGCTGACCAAATACGCCGCCAACGGCATGCTGGCGACCAAGATCAGTTTTATCAACCAGATCGCCGAACTGGCCGAGCACCTGGGGGCCGACATCGAGTCCGTGCGCCTGGGCATCGGCGCCGACTCGCGCATTGGCTATCACTTCATTTACCCGGGATGCGGCTACGGTGGCTCGTGCTTTCCCAAGGACATGCGAGCCCTGATCCACACGGCCGAGCAGGCTCATTGCTCCAGCGACCTGCTGCAAGCGGTGGAAGCCATCAACGGGCGGCAGAAACACAAGCTGTTCGAGCGGATCAATGCGTTCTACCAGGGCGACCTGCGCGGCAAGACCTTCGCCCTGTGGGGCCTGGCCTTCAAGCCCAACACCGACGACATGCGCGACGCACCGAGCCGCACCTTGCTGGAATCGCTTTGGGCCGCGGGTGCCAGCGTCCGCGCGTTCGACCCGGAGGCGATGCAGCAGACGCAATTGCTCTACCCCGACGAGCCCCGACTCATGCTGATGGGCACGCCGGAATCGGTGTTGCCGGGAGCCGACGCGTTGGTCATCTGTACCGAGTGGCAGCCCTTCAAGGCGCCGGACTTCGACCTGATCCAGCAACGGCTCAAGGCCCCGGTGATTTTTGACGGTCGTAACCTGTTCGATCCGGAGCGCATGGCCGACAAGGGTTTCACCTATTTCCCGATGGGTCGCGGGCAGTCGCGCAACCTGCCTATCGCCCAGCAAACGTGGTTCCCAGCTTCGAGAAGCGCGTGAACTGTGGCGTTACCTCAAAATTAATGCACTCAACCAGCATTAATATGAATTTGTAAGCAGGGGTCGTGAACGGCACACTGTGCGCCGTTCCTCCCCCAACTGTTGGAACACTTAAAGGGCTTTCTGGGACTTTCCCGTAAGCCCCTTTTTTTGTTCGTTTTCTGGATTTTCGCTTAATGCTTTCTCGCTGGTTCCCCGCTGCTATCAATACCCGTCCCACCGAATGGAGCCGCGCCGCCATCGGCATGGCGCTGGGGACGATGTTCAGTGTCTGGCTTTGCGGGCAGGTATTTGGCCTTGAGGTGGCGCAACACCTCATCGGCCCCCTCGGCGCCTCAGCGGTGCTGTTGTTTGCAGTGTCATCGGGCGCCCTCGCCCAGCCCTGGTCGATTGTCGGCGGTTATCTGTGTGCGTCGGTCGTCGCGCTGCTGGTGGCCCATGTATTGGGCCGCACGCTGGGTAGCGCCTGCCTGGCGGCGGGCATGGCGCTGGTGTTGATGTGCTGGCTGCGTTGCCTGCATCCGCCGGCAGGCGCCCTGGCGGCGACGCTGGTGCTGGCGGCCCCGTCTATCATTGCCTTGGACTGGCAAGCCGTTGGTGCGGCGATGCTGGCCGGCTCCGGGCTGCTGGCCTTTGCGCTGGCCTACAACAACCTGACGCGGGTGCGCTATCCCAGGCGTGCCAGCGAACCGCTGGCCGTCATACCGGCTGACCACCCTCCCGTCGACCGCCAGGCGATCACGGCCGAAGACCTGAAACTGGCCCTGGCGGAAATGGAAGCATTCTTTGACGTCACACCGGAAGATCTTGAGCAATTGATCCACGTCAGCGAGCGAAATGCCAAGCGTCGCAGCATCGCGGAGGTTCTCTCTAGTCGCGGTTGAGCCTGTGGCTGCTATAAATATGCAGAAAGGACCTGCACGTATCCCGGTTGTGCAATGCAAATTTGCACTGGTACGATCCTGAATGGGTACGCGCGACACAATTCATAAAGAAGAATAAAAGCAGGGAGTTAGCGATGACAGCTCAGGTTTCATCACACGCCGCGGGAACCATCGAAACCGCGGCCTATGAGGTGCTGGTCGAAGTTCGCAATCACATTGGCCATTTGACCCTGAACCGCCCCGCCGGCCTCAATGCCCTCACCCTGGGCATGGTGCGCAGCTTGCAGCAACAACTCGATACCTGGGCCCTCGACCCACAGATCCGCGCCGTGGTGCTGCGTGGTGCGGGCGAGAAGGCGTTTTGCGCCGGCGGTGATATCCGTTCGTTGTACGACAGCCACAAGCAGGGCGACACCCTGCACGAAGATTTCTTCGTCGAGGAATACGCCCTCGACCTGACGATTCATCACTACCGCAAACCGATCGTCGCCTTGATGGACGGCTTCGTGCTGGGCGGCGGCATGGGGCTGGCACAAGGTGCCGACCTGCGGGTGGTCACCGAGCGCAGCCGCCTGGGCATGCCGGAAGTCGGCATCGGGTATTTCCCGGACGTGGGCGGCAGTTACTTCCTGCCGCGCATTCCTGGCGAACTGGGTATCTACCTGGGCGTCAGCGGCGTGCAGATCCGTGCGTCTGACGCCTTGTATTGCGGGCTGGCCGACTGGTATCTGGACAGTCGCAAGCTTGAACAGCTCGATGCGCGCCTCGATCGCCTGGAGTGGGGTGATACACCACTCAAGGACCTGCAGAGCCTGCTGGCCAAGCTTGGTGTGCAACAGCTGCCTGCCCCGCCCCTGGCCGATTTGCGGCCAGCCATCGACCATTTCTTTGGCCTGCCCGACGTGCCGAGCATGGTCGAGCAGTTGCGCCAGGTCACCGTCGCCAACAGCCACGAATGGGCAATAAAGACCGCCGACCTGCTGGACAGCCGCTCTCCCCTGGCCATGGCCGTGACCCTGGAAATGCTGCGGCGCGGTCGGCATTTGAGCCTGGAAGAATGTTTTGCCCTGGAACTGCATCTGGATCAGCAATGGTTCGAACGCGGTGACCTGATCGAAGGCGTGCGCGCCTTGCTGATCGACAAAGACAAGAACCCGCGTTGGAACCCGCCGACCCTGGAGGCGCTGGACGCCGACCATGTGGCGAGCTTCTTCGACGGCTTCGACGACCACGGGAACTGAGCCATGCATGACCTCGAACTGACCGAAGAACAAGTGATGATCCGCGACATGGCCCGGGACTTCGCCCGTGGCGAAATCGCTCCCCATGCCCAGGCGTGGGAAAAGGCCGGCTGGATTGACGACGGCCTGGTGGCGAAGATGGGTGAGCTAGGCCTGTTGGGGATGGTGGTGCCGGAAGAATGGGGCGGTACCTACGTCGATTACGTCGCCTATGCCCTGGCCGTGGAGGAAATCTCCGCAGGCGACGGTGCTACCGGCGCACTGATGAGCATTCACAATTCGGTGGGTTGCGGGCCGGTGCTGAATTTCGGCACTGACGAACAAAAGCAGACGTGGTTGGCCGACCTCGCCAGTGGCCAGGCCATTGGTTGCTTCTGCCTGACCGAGCCCCAGGCCGGCTCCGAAGCCCACAACCTGCGCACCCGGGCCGAATTGCGCGATGGCCAGTGGGTTATCAATGGTGCCAAGCAGTTCGTCAGCAATGGCAAGCGAGCCAAACTGGCGATCGTGTTTGCCGTGACGGACCCGGAACTGGGCAAGAAAGGCATTTCGGCGTTCCTGGTGCCCACCGATACGCCGGGTTTCATCGTTGATCGCACCGAACACAAAATGGGCATCCGCGCCTCGGACACCTGCGCGGTCACCTTGAGCAACTGCACCATCCCCGAGGCCAATCTGTTGGGGGCTCGCGGTAAAGGCCTGGCCATCGCCCTGTCCAACCTGGAAGGCGGCCGCATCGGCATCGCCGCACAAGCCTTGGGCATCGCCCGTGCGGCCTTTGAAGCGGCGCTGGCTTACGCGCGCGATCGGGTTCAGTTCGACAAGCCGATCATCGAGCACCAGAGCATCGCCAACCTGCTGGCCGACATGCACACCCGCATCAACGCCACCCGCCTGCTCATCCTCCACGCCGCCCGCCTTCGCAGCGCGGGCAAGCCGTGCCTGTCAGAAGCCTCCCAGGCCAAGCTGTTTGCCTCGGAAATGGCCGAGAAAGTCTGCTCCTCGGCGATACAGATTCATGGTGGGTATGGGTATCTCGAGGATTATCCGGTAGAGCGCTACTACCGCGATGCGCGGATTACCCAGATTTATGAAGGGTCGAGCGAGATACAGCGGATGGTGATTGCCCGGGAGCTGAAGCACTACCTGGTGTAACGGCAGGAAAAGCATCGCGAGCAAGCTTTGCTCCCACTGAATCTACGCTGCAAACAGAATACTTGTGGGAACAAGGCTTGCCCGCGATAGCGGTGTATCAGCCATTTATAGGCTGAATGTACCGCCGCCATCGCGGGCAAGCCCAGCTCCCACAGGGTTCAGTGGTGTACACAGATACTGTGTACAGCCCAGATCCACTGTGGGAGCAAGCTTGCTCGCGATGGCGTCAGTGAGAACGCCGCGTTACTTGTCCTGGAACTCCGCCGCACGCTTGGCCACGAATGCCGCCATGCCTTCCTTCTGATCCTGCGTCGCAAACGCCGCATGGAATACCCGCCGCTCGAAGCGCACGCCTTCGGACAGGCTGACCTCAAAGGCGCGGTTGACGCTTTCCTTGACCATCATGCTGATGGGCACCGACTTGGAGGCGATCAACGCTGCAGTTTTAAGCGCCTCGTCCAGCAGCTCATCGGCCGGTAGGATCCGCGCGACGATGCCGCAGCGTTCGGCTTCCACCGCATCGATGAAGCGCCCGGTCAGGCACATTTCCATGGCCTTGGCCTTGCCCACCGCGCGGGTCAGGCGCTGGGTGCCGCCCATGCCTGGCAGCACGCCGAGGTTGACCTCCGGCTGGCCGAACTTGGCGTTGTCGCCGGCCAGGATGAAGTCGCACATCAACGCCAGCTCACACCCCCCGCCCAAGGCAAAACCGTTCACCGCCGCGATGATCGGCTTGCGACGGTTGGCCACGCGGTCGCTGTCGCTGAACAGGTCGTCCAGGTAGATCTGCGGGTAGGTCAGCTCGGCCATTTCCTTGATGTCGGCACCGGCGGCAAAGGCTTTTTTCGAGCCGGTCAGCACGATGCAGCCAATCTTCGGATCAGCCTCCAGGCTGTCCAGCGCCTGGTTCAGTTCGCTGACGATCTGCGCATTCAAGGCGTTCAATGCCTGGGGACGGTTGAGGGTGATCAGGCCGACGCGGTCCTTGATCTCCAATAAAATCGTTTCGTAGCTCATGCAGGACTCCTGTTCAAAGATTGCGCGAAATGACCATGCGCTGAATGTCGCTGGTACCTTCGTAGATCTGACAGACTCGCACGTCGCGGTAGATGCGCTCCAGCGGGAAGTCGTTGAGGTAACCGTAGCCGCCCAGGGTCTGCAACGCCATGGAGCAGACCTTTTCAGCCATTTCCGAGGCGAACAGCTTGGCCATGGAGGCCTCCACCAGCGCCGGTTGGCCACTGTCTCGCAGGGCGGCGGCGTAGTGCACCATTTGCCGGGCCACGGCGATCTGGGTCGCCATGTCGGCCAGGCGGAACGCCACGGCCTGGTGCTCGATGATCGGCTTGCCGAAACTGGAGCGCTCCCGCGCATAGTCCCGGGCCGCCTCGAACGCCGCGCGGGCCATGCCCACCGCTTGCGCCGCGATGCCCACGCGCCCGCCTTCCAGGTTCGCCAGGGCGATCTTGTAGCCCTCGCCCTCCTCCCCCAGGCGATTGCCCACTGGCACCTTCAAATCCTCGAAGAGGATCTGGCAGGTGTCGGAAGCGTGTTGGCCGAGTTTGTCTTCGACCCGGGCCACGCTGTAGCCCGGCGAATCGGTCGGCACGATGAACGCACTGATGCCACGCTTGCCGGCGCTCGGATCGGTCACCGCGAACACGATCACCACCCCGGCGTTCTGCCCGGACGTGATGAACTGCTTGCAACCGTTGAGCACGTAATGATCACCCTCCAGCCGCGCCCGCGTCTTGAGGCTGCTGGCGTCCGAACCGGCCTGGGGCTCGGTCAGGGCGAAGGCGCCAAGCATCGCGCCACTGGCCAGGGGCGTGAGGAATTTCGCCTTCTGCTCATCGTTGCCGAACTTGAGGATCGGCACGCAACCCACCGAGTTGTGCACGCTCATGATGGTCGAGCATGCGCCGTCGCCGGCGGCGACTTCTTCCAGGGTCATCGCGTAGGCCAGGTAACCGGTGTCACAACCACCCCACTGCTCCGGCACCAGCATGCCGAAGAAGCCCAGTTCGGCCATTTCATCGATGGCTTCCCGGGGAAAACGGTGCTCGCGGTCCCATTCGGCGGCGAACGGTTTCAAGCGTTCCTCGGCGAATTGCCGAGCCATGTCGCGGATTTGGGTCTGTTCTTCAGTCGGGAGCATGGTGATTCCTTAATACAGGCATTCGACGGCCATGGCCGTGGCTTCGCCGCCGCCGATGCAAATGGCCGCGACGCCGCGCTTGAGCCCCTTCTGGCGCAACGCCGACAGCAGGGTCACCAGGATCCGTGCGCCAGACGCGCCAATCGGGTGGCCCAGCGCACAGGCACCGCCGTGGACGTTGACCTTGTCATGGGCAATCTCCAGCTTGTCCATGGTCACCAGACTCACCACGGCAAAGGCTTCGTTGACTTCGAACAGGTCGACTTGATCCAGCGACCAACCGGTCTTTTGCATCAGCTTCTTCACGGCGCCAATCGGTGCGGTGGGAAACAGGCTCGGGGTATCGGCAAACGCCGCGTGACCGTGAATCACTGCCAGGGGCTTGAGGCCACGCTGGACGGCCTGGCTCTGGCGCATCAGCACCAGCGCCGCGGCACCATCGGAAATGGAACTGGAATTGGCCGCCGTCACCGTGCCGCCCTCGCGGAATGCCGGCTTGAGCGAGGCGATCTTGTCGATCCGGGCCTTGGGTGGCTGCTCGTCGTGGCGCACGGTCACTTGTTCCTTGCCGACCATGACCTGCAACGGCACGATCTCGGCATCGAAACTGCCGTCCTTGATCGCCTGCTGGGCGCGGGTGGTGGACGCAATGGCGAAGGCATCCTGGGCCTCGCGACTGAAGCCATTGGCCTCGGCGCAATCTTCGGCGAAGGTGCCCATCAGCCGACCTTTGTCGTAGGCGTCTTCCAGGCCGTCGAGGAACATGTGGTCGAGCACCCGGCCATGGCCCATCCGGTAACCGCTGCGGGCCCGATCGAGCAGGTACGGCGCGTTGGACATGCTTTCCATGCCGCCGGCCACCACCACTTCGGCGCTGCCGGCGATGAGCATGTCATGGGCGAGGATCGCCGCTTCCATGCCCGAGCCACACATCTTGTTGAGCGTGGTGCAGCGGGTCGACTTGTCGAGGCCGGCACCCAGCGCGGCCTGACGCGCCGGTGCCTGGCCCAGGCCGGCGGCGAGCACGCAACCGAACAGCACTTCTTCAACCGCGTCGGGTGCGATGCCGGCACGCTCCACGGCGGCCTTGATGGCGGCGGCACCCAACTGCGGGGCGCTGAGGCTTTTCAGTTCGCCCTGGAAGCCGCCCATGGGTGTACGGACGGCGCTGACGATGACAATAGGATCGTTGGACATCATGAATCCTCCTGATTATTTGGCTGCCATACGCAAGGCACCGTCGAGACGGATCACCTCGCCGTTGAGCATGCTGTTCTCAATGATATGCCTGACCAGCGCCGCATACTCGGAAGGTTTCCCAAGGCGCGGCGGAAACGGCACGCCGGCGGCCAGGGAATCACGGACTTCCGGGGTCATGCCGGCCATCATCGGGGTCTCGAAAATCCCTGGCGCAATGGTCATCACCCGGATGCCAAAACGCGCCAGCTCGCGGGCGGCCGGCAATGTCAGGCTGGCGATGGCGCCTTTGGATGCAGCGTAAGCCGCCTGGCCGATCTGTCCATCGAAGGCCGCCACCGACGCGGTATTGATGATCACCCCGCGCTCGCCGTCGGCGTCTGCCTCGGTTTCGGCAATGGCCGCAGCCGCCAGGCGCAGCAGGTTGAAGCTGCCGATCAGATTGACGTTGATCACCTGGCTGAAGCTGGCCAGCGCGTGGGGACCGTTCTTGCCGAGGATCTTCTCGCCGCGCACGATACCGGCGCAGTTCACCAGACCATTGAGACCACCGAACGCATCGACCGTGGCCTTGACCGCCGCTTCAGCCGCCGCTTCGTTACTGATGTCGGCCACCACGCTCTGGCAGCCCAGTTTTTGCGCCTGGGCGGCCACGGCGTCGGCGTTGAGGTCCACCAGCATCACTTTGGCACCGGCCTTGACCAGCATTTCGCCGGTGGCCGCGCCGAGGCCGGAAGCACCGCCGCTGACGAGAAAAATCTTGTTGTCGATCTGCATCATGGTTTCCTTGGATTCAAGCTGAAACGTTCTGCGCCGCAGCCTCTTGAGCTTTGGCGATTTCCTGGTTGCGCAAGATAAAGCGCTGCAACTTGCCGCTTGGGGTTTTCGGCAAGTCGCTGACAAATTCGATTTCACGGGGATAGGCATGGGCCGCCAGGCGCTTGCGCACGTGCTGGCGCAATTCTTCGGCCAGTTCCGCAGAGGCACGGTACTGCGCGCTGAGTACCACGAAGGCCTTCACCAGCTCGGTGCGTTCCGGATCAGGCTTGCCGATCACCGCCGCTTCCACCACCGCCGCGTGTTCGATCAGCGCGCTTTCCACGTCGAACGGACCGACCCGGTAGCCGGACGTGGTAATCACGTCGTCGCTGCGGCCTACGAAACTGATGCTGCCGTCCGGGTTCAGCTCCACGGTATCGCCGCTCAAGTAGTAGTCACCGACGAAGGCCTTGGTCGGCCCGCCTTCGTAACCGGCGAACCAGCACATGGGCGACTGGCTGCGGTCCAGTGCGAGAATGCCCGGCTGGCCTACGCCCAGCTCGCGCTGGTTTTCATCCAGCACCACGATCCGATGGCCTGGCGAAGCAAAGCCGGCCGCGCCCAGGTGCACCGGGTGTTCCAGCCCATGGTGGTTGCACAGCACCATGCCCAGTTCGGTCTGGCCGTAATGGTCGTGGATCACCACGTTCAGGTTGTCGGCGAACCAACGGATCACCTCCGGGTTCAATGGCTCACCGGCGCTGCTGACGATGCGCAGCTTGCCCTTGATCGAGCGGGCAAACTGCTCGCCACCGGCAATCAACAGGCGATAGGCCGTGGGCGAGCCGGTGAGGTTGGTGATGCCGTATTTGTTGATGACCCGGCAGGTGCTTTCCAGGGTGAACGGGCCATCGTAGAAGGTAATCGGATGCCCCATGGCCAGCGGCCCGGTCACGCCAAAATAGATGCCGTAGGCCCAGCCCGGGTCGGCGACGTTCCAGAAGGCGTCTTCGGGACGCAGGTCTACCGCGTCACGGGTGTAGTTCTGGAACGCAACGATGGCCTTGAGTGGCACCGACAGCGCCTTGGCAGGTCCTGTGGTGCCGGAGGTGAACATCAGCAGGAACGGGTCTTCGCCGGTGAGCATCAGCGGTTCGCACTGGCTGGAGTGGTTCGCCACCTCGGCCCAGAAACTGTAGTCGCCACGCACGATGCCCTGGCCCTTTTCGCCGCCGACCGTGACGATGGTGGGACAACCGGCGACTTCGTCGAGCTTGGGACGGTTGACCGCATCGGTGACGACCAAGCGCGCTCCAGAACTGCCGAGGCGGTGCTCGATGGCCTTGGGCCCGAATGCGGTGAACAACGGTTGATACACTGCCCCAATGCGCCAGGTGGCGAGCACCACGATCAGCAGTTCAGCGGTGCGCGGCAACAGACCGGCCACTTTGTCGCCCTTGCCGATGCCTTGGGCGCGCAGGAAATTGGCGAACCGCGCGGCNTTGTCCTGCAGGTCACGGTAAGTCCAAGTNGCATCGCTGCCGTCACGGCCCTCCCAGAACAAGGCGATGCGCCCTGGCAACGCATGCCGGTCGCAACACTCTACGCAGGCATTGAGCGCCTCGAGCGAGCCGTGCAGTGCAGTGTTGACGGTGTGCAGGTAATCGAACTGCGAAGTGGCGGACGAATAATCGCGCATGACCAGCATCCCTCTGTGGTTTTTATTGGTTGGGGGAACCGTGAATAGCAGGCAAATACTCGCGCCGAAGGGCTGTGGCGGCAATGGTCAAAGCTTTCAAGTTGCTTGACTGGTTTGGCCATGGTTTAGGGATGTGGTGTTGTTTAGGCACTCATCGCGAGCAAGCTCGCTCCCACAGGGGATTTGTGATGGACCTCGATTTTGTGACCACCCAAGCACCAATGTGGGAGCGAGCTTGCTCGCGATGGCGGCAGTTCAGCCGCTACAAGGGCTGCTGCCAGGCAAACGAATACACCTTCTCCGGCGTTGGCGACTGGCAGCGCTGGTTGTCCGCATCAACCCCCACCAGGAACCACTCGGCCCTTGAGGTATTGCCGACCCGGCGAGCTTTTTGCGGGTCGTAACAGCGGGCCAGGTCCCGAGCGGGCACCAGGGCGAAGGCCTGCGGGTGGCTGCGTAGCCAGGTGGCGGATTGTTCCAGGGAGTTGCCGTTATAAAAGCCGAAATGCACGATGGGTTGCTGGGCGAACAGCCAATGGCCCTCACGCCAACCCACGAGCACCAACTCGGCATTTGCAGTCATTCCGGCGACATCGCGCATCAAGGTCTGGTGGGGGTTGATGCCTTCCTTGTGGGGCTCGACGAAGCCGCGCACAAACCAGGCACACAACCACAGCGCAACCAGCACATTGAAGACCGCCCTGCCCCTTGGGCGCGCGCCAAACCAGCGGCGTAGCAGCCACGGCACAAGCGGCGCCACCACCAGAATCAACGCGGGTAACGCGGGAAAGATATACAACTTGCGTTTGCCGCTGCTCAGGCTAAAGAACACCAACACCAGCAGTACCCAACCGAGCAGCACCAGCACCCGACCGTCATGCTTGAGCAATTGTCTGCGCCAGGCCGGCACCAGCCAGGGGAGCATGAACACAATCGGCAGCCAGTACTTCGGAATCACCTGGACGAAGAAGTACCAGAAAGGTTCGCGGTGTTCCCATGCGTTGGCATAACGCCCAGCGGTCTGCTTGAACAGGATTTCCTGGGCGTACGCCAGGCTGTCGGCACTGCCCTGCGCGACAATCATCAGCAAGGGCCCCAGCCATAACGCAATGGCGGCCAATGCTACGACCAGCCCCAGCCACCAGCGTCCTGCCTGGCCAGGCATGGCCACCACCCCTTTCCAACCTTTGCGCAGCGCATAGGCGTAGGGAATCAGCATCAGCACCGGCAGAAAACCCACGCCTTTGCTGATGATCCCGAACCCCATCGCCGCACAGGCCACGTAGTACCAACGCCAGGCCGGGCCGAGCAACACGTGCCGGCACAAGCCATAGATCCCCAGGATGGTCCAGAGCGCAAGGAAACCATCGATCTGCCCGGTGCGCAGGATGCTGTAGGTCTGGTAGGTCGCGAGAAACAAGAGCGCCGCGATCACCCCCACGCGCCGTCCCCACAAGCGTCGGCCCAGGTCATACAGGCACGCGGTGGTGACGGCGCCTGCCAGCAGCGCGGGCAAGTACAGGGCAACTTTGGGCAGGTGGGTCAGTTGCACGAACAGCGCCACCGTCCACATGAACAGCGGCGGTTTGTCGGCGTAGATTTCACCGGCGCGATGGGGAATGAACCATGAGCCGTTCTGCAGCATCTCCAGGGCAACGCCAAGGAAGCGCTCCTCATCGACGTTCATCGGTTGGCGCCAGCCAAGGCCAGCGCCCACTATGATCAAGGCCAATACCACCAACGCCAGGAGCTCGAGCCGCGAGGAAGATAATCGTATCCGCACCGGTTCAGCCCTTCTTGGTCAGTTCGGGGTTTTCCTGCTCATGATGCTTGGCGATCAACTGTAAATTGCGCAGGTAAACGATAAAGCCGAAAGACTGGCCGACAATGAACACCGGGTCTTCGCGGTAAATGGCATAGGCCAGCAACAGCGCGCTACCGATGATGCTCAGGTACCAGAAGCCAACGGGAATCATGCTGCGCTTCTTGTATTCGCTGTACAGCCATTGCAGGGCAAAACGCCCGGTGAATGCCAATTGACCACCGAAGCCAACGGCCAACCACAACGATTCTCTGCCCATTTCAAACCTCGGTTTCTTGTGCGTTGACATCCAGGCGGGTGCGCTTGATCAGCCACCACACCCCGAACAGATCGACAATGCCCACCAGCGCCCGGTCCAGATTGCCGTAGTTGGACACCCCGGCCCCGCGCTCACGGTGATTGACCGGTTGAACCAGCATTCGGCCGTTGTGACGGCGGATCAGCGCCGGGATAAAACGGTGCATGTGATCGAAATACGGCAGGCGCAGAAACGCCTCGCGCTCGATCAGCTTGATGCCGCAACCGGTGTCGGGCGTCTGGTCCTTGAGCAGGCTGGCGCGCAGTTTGTTGGCAAATCGCGAGGCCCAACGCTTGCTCGCCGTGTCCCGGCGGTTGACGCGATGCCCTGCCACCAGCTTGACGCCCGCGGGGGTGCCTTCGGAGCCGCGCACCAGGTCGAGCATTTTCGGCAGATCGGCCGGATCGTTCTGACCGTCGCCGTCCAGGGTTGCCAACCAATGCCCGCGTGCCACTTCAGCGGCGTGGTAGATCGAGGTGCTCTGGCCGAGGGAACGGGTGTGGCTGAGCACCCGCAATTGCTGGTAGCCACTGCCTTGTAAGGTTCTTAACTCAGCGGCGGTGGCGTCGGTGCTCCCATCGTCCACCACGATGACCTCAAAGTTCTCATTGGCCAACGCCGTGCGCACTTCTTCGAGAAGTGGGATGAGATTGCCTGCCTCGTTTTTGGCCGGAATCAGGACCGACACATAAGGGGTTTCGTGCATGATGCTCCAGAAAAGATGCTGGGAAATGAGGGGTTAGACGGCGTAATAGTCGCGGTACCAATCGACAAACGACTGCACACCGACCGGCACTGCGACCTGTGGGCGAAACCCCACCCGCTCCTCCAATTCACGAGTGTCCGCCCACGTGTTGACCACGTCGCCCGATTGCAACGGCAAGAAATTCTTTATCGCGCGGATGCCCAGCGCTTCTTCAATGCACTCGATAAACTGCAAAAGCTTCACCGGTGAGCCGAAACCGATGTTGTAGACCTTGTTGCGCACGCCCGTCTCATCGGTCGGCGGCAGCGGTATCAGCCGCACGAGGCCCTCGACGATGTCGTCGATATAGGTGAAATCGCGAGACATCGCACCGTCGTTGTAAACGTCGATGGTGCGACCGTTGAGGATGGCATCGGTGAATTTGAACGGCGCCATGTCGGGCCGTCCCCAAGGCCCATACACGGTAAAAAACCGCAGGCCGGTGGTGGGAATTCCATAGAGATGCGAGTAAGCGTGGGCCATCAGTTCATTGGCGCGCTTGGTCGCCGCATAGAACGATACGGGCTGATCGACGGGGTCGGTCGTGGCGTATGGCAGGCGGTCATTCAAGCCATACACCGAGCTGCTTGAGGCGAAGATCAGGTGCGCCGGCCGATGGGCGCGGCAGGCTTCCAATATGTTGAGGAAACCTACCAGGTTGCTTTGCGCATAAACGTCCGGGTTGTCGATGGAATAACGCACGCCGGCTTGGGCCGCGAGGTGAACGACTTGGTCGAAGGCATGTTCGGCAAACAACTCCAGCAGCGCCTGCTTGTCTGCCACATCCAGCAACTGAAAGCGGAAATCGCGGCATTCGGTCAACTGAGCCAGTCGTGCCTGTTTCAGCTCGACGCTGTAGTAGCTGTTGAGGTTGTCGATGCCAATGACCTGATGGCCATCGCTGCACAGCCGCTTGGCGGTATGAAATCCGATGAACCCTGCGACGCCGGTGACGAGTACTTTCATACGTCTCGTCCTTGCGGACCTTTCCCAACGGCGTGACAGGACCTGACTTGCAAACCGACACAATCGCTACCCAAAACGGTCACTTGCATACATTACTCTGATGGATGGCCTGGCTTTTCCGGCACCTGCAGAGGCTTATATCAAACATAGATGACGGTTTTATGAGCGGTAAATGACGCGATCGAACCCCTGTGGGAGCGAGCTTGCTCGCGATGAGGGCCTGATAGTCAATGAAGAGGTGGCTGGGCCACCGCTATCGCGAGCAAACTCGCTCCCACAAGGGGACTTGGGCAGGCACAAGATTGGAGGCCACCCGATGGGTCAATCAGGGTCGTTGAGAATCAGGCTGCGATAATGCCCGGGGTTGGAGCCGGACCATTTGCGAAACGCCTTGTAGAAGGAGCTGGCATCGGCAAAACCCAGGCGCGAGGCGATTTCGACGAAACTGATGGAGGGCTCGGCCAGCCAGGTGATTGCCAGATCCTTGCGCACGCTGTCCTTGAGGCCCTGGTAAGTCTGGCCCTCCTCCGCCAGGCGGCGGCGCAGGGTGGACGCGGACACGCACAACTGCTGGGCCAGCGCCTCGGTTTCCGGCCACTGTTCGGCAGGCAACTGCCGCAGGTCGTGCCGGATACGGCTGGCCAGGCTTTGCGGGTTGCGGTATTTGACCAGGATGTTGGCCGGGGCCTGGGCCAGGAAGCGCTTGAGCTCATCAGCGTTGCGCCTGATCGGCAGGTCGAGGCATTCAGCCGCGAGAATCATCCGGGTGCGCGGCCGGTCAAAACGCAGGTTCTGGGAAAACATCACCCGATAGTCGTCGCAGAAATCCGGTGCCGGGCAACGCAGTTCGACGGAAAGAATGGGAATGCGCCGCCCGGCCAGCCAGCAGGCCACGCCATGGACGATCATCCAATAGGTGAAATAGGTAAAGGCCCGGCGCGGTTCCTGATCGTCTTCCAGCAGCACGATCTCCGCCAGGCTTTGCTGGCGCATCCACTGGGCCGGCAGATGTTCGAGCATCAGCGACAGAAACCCCAGCCCCGCCGTCAAGCCGCTCGCCAGCGTGGGCTGGGCCATGGCGCACTGACAGAGAAACGCCAGGCTGCCGGACTTGAGCTTGCGCGGGTCCATGCCAAAAAACTCGTCATCCAGACGCCGGGCGAGCAAACGCCAGAGCCGCGCATAGGCATGGGCCGGCACCCGCGCCTGGGTGTCGTCGAGCAACGCAGGGTCTATGCCTACCTTGTTCAGGACCTCATCGGTAGCCGCTCCGGGGGCGCAGCTCTGCAGCAGCGCCTCTCGCACCAACTGGATGGAGATGGTGTCTTTTTTCGACATGGCGCGGGTGTTCACAGGATCCGGTAAAGCAGCCGTTCTATCCGCACCCGGCTGACCCGCTTCAGGAACCTGGCCACGGCGTCGGGGTAATCCGGCAGGGTTTCCAGGTCCAGGTAACGTTCGATCCGGCGGGTGTGGCGGTAGATCTGTTCAAGCTCGGCCTGGCGCGGCGCCAGCAACTCGCCCTTGGGGTCGTCCAGCAACAGCGCGTTTTCCAGGTCCAGGCGAAAGGCCCGCGGGTTGAGGTTATTACCGGTCAGCAAGGTGTAGCGCTCGTCGATCCACATGCCCTTGAGGTGATAGGTGTTGTCCCCGTCACGCCACAGGTGCAGGTTCAATTGGCCGCTGTCGATAGCGCGCTGATGGCGTTTGGCGAAGCGCCGCAAGCTGATTTCGTAGAGGTATGGCAGCGCCGCGATGATCTTGAACGGCTCGCTTGGCGGAATGTAGAAGTCGTTGGCGGTCTTGTCGCCGACGATTATGTCGATCTTGACCCCGCGGGCCAGGGCGCGATTGAGCTCCCGGGTCACCGCCAGGGGCAGGTTGAAATACGGTGTGCAAATGGTCAGTTGCTGGCGGCTGCTGGCGATCAGTTCGCCGATCACCCGGCTCAGCGGATTGTTCTTGCCCACCCCCAGCAACGGGCTTACCGACAGGCCGCTCTTGTCGAGGCTGCCAACGCTGGTGTCATAGGTCGCGTACTTGAGGCGACTGCGCAAATCGCCGATGTCCTTGCGCAAACTGCGGGTGCTGGGCAGGTTCGGCAGATCCAGGCGGTGCACGGCCCTGGAGGTGACCAGGCCGTGCTGCACCAGGTGATGCATCGAATCGGCCAGTGCCGTGTTCTGCAGCAGGTGATAGCGGTCGTAGCGGTACTTGTCGAACTTGTGCAGGTAGACGTTATTCAGGCTGGCGCCGCTGTAGAGCACACAGTCGTCAATCACGAAGCCTTTCAAGTGCAGCACGCCGAACAGCTCGCGGGTCTGCACCGGCACGCCGTAGATCGGCACTTCGCTGGCATGGGTGCGAGTCTGCTCCTGGTACCATGCCGAGTTGCCCGGCTGCTTCTTGGCGCCGATCAGCCCGCGCTGGGCCCGCAGCCAGTCCACCACCACGACCACATCCAGTTCCGGGCGCGCGGCCTTGGCGGCATGCAAGGCATCGAGGATTTCCTGGCCGGCCTCGTCCTGTTGCAGGTACAACGCGACGATGTAGATGCGCTGGGTGGCCTGGGCGATTTTCTCCAGCAGGCAACGGCGGAATTGGGCAGCGCCATCGAGGATGGTCACCGCGTCGGCGGTCAGTGCAAAGCTGCGCAGCTTGGGCAGCAGGGAGCGTTTGAAAAGCGACGGCATAGGGCTCGCAAAAGGTCGATTCCGAAGAACGGATGAGCTTACACCATGGATGGGTTTGGGTCTTCCTGTCCTCAAGAAAAAAAGACTTGACCAAGGAGAACGATCATTCTACTTTTGTTTCATGAACGAAATCACTGGTAATGAAACACGAGACATCATCCTCGATGTCGCTGAAAAGTTGATCTATAAAAGTGGCATCGCCGCCACCGGCATGGACCTTCTGGTGAAAACCGCCGGCGTCTCCAGGAAAAGTGTCTATCGCTACTTCGCCAACAAGGACGACCTGATCGTGGCCGCCCTCAGGCGGCGGGACGAACGCTGGATGCACTGGTTCAGCACCGAGGTGGACAAGGCGCCGACCCCGACTGCACGGCTGCTCAACCTGTTCACCGTGCTCAAGGGCTGGTTCGACAGCGAAGGTTTCCGCGGCTGTGCCTTCATCAACACCAGTGGCGAAACCGGCGATCCTCAGGATCCGGTCCGCCTGGTGGCGAAGCTGCACAAACAGAAGTTGCTCGATTACATAACCCGGCTGTGCGTCGAACAAGGTGTCCAGAACCCGGACGCACTGGCCCGCCAACTGCTGATTCTGATTGACGGCGCGATTACCGTGGCGCTGGTCATGGGCGACCACAGCGCGGCTGACGACGCCCAGGACATGCTGAAGATGTTGTTACACGCCTGAGCTGTTGGACCTTGTGCAATTCATTGGAGATCCGCCATGTCTGCTTCTTCCGAAGTTCGTCCGCCGTTGCCGCCGTTCACTCGTGAATCGGCGATCGAGAAAGTTCGCCTGGCCGAAGACGGCTGGAACTCTCGTGATCCACAAAAAGTATCCCTGGCCTACACGCTGGATACTCAATGGCGTAACCGCGCCGAATTCGCCCATAACCGCGAGGAAGCCAAGGCGTTCCTGACTCGCAAATGGGCCAAGGAGCTGGATTATCGGCTGATCAAGGAGCTCTGGGCCTTCACCGATAACCGCATCGCCGTGCGCTATGCCTACGAATGGCACGACGACTCGGGCAACTGGTTCCGCTCCTACGGCAACGAAAACTGGGAGTTCGATGATCAAGGCCTGATGTACAACCGTTACGCCTGCATCAACGACATGCCGATCAAGGAAAGCGAGCGCAAGTTCCGCTGGCCGCTAGGCCGCCGGCCGGATGATCATCCGGGGTTGTCTGAGTTGGGGTTGTAACGCTTTCGACTGACCTGCCGCCATCGCGAGCAAGCTCGCTCCCACATTGGATTTTAGCGAATACACATGGTGTGTCCGACATGGAACCCCTGTGGGAGCGGGCTTGCTCGCGAAGGCGGCCTTGCAGCCGACCTGGCTCTCCCGGTCGTACACCCATCAGATCTGTGGGAGCAAAGCTTGCTCGCGAGGCGGCCTAATAGTCGACCTGGCTCTTCCGGTCGTACTCCGATCCCATTGTGGGAGCGAGCTTGCTCGCGATGACAGCGGCATATCCGACAAAGGTGCAGGCTGACTCACCGCTATCACGAGCAAACTCCCACAGCAGCGCCAGACAAGTGGCCCCTCCAACAGGCTTGACCCACATGCCGCCAGGCATCACATTGCCTGGGCCGGCGATAAGCTCGCTGTTTCGTTGTGCAGCAGATTTTTGTGGAGCCCATGACCGCGTCGATTCCGATCCGTCCCCCCTGCCCGCCCGGCGTCTGCGATTGCGGCCGTGATGCCTTGCTGCAAGCGCCTGGCAGCGACCTGCGCATCCTTTGCTTGAATCGCCAGGAAGAAAAACGCCTGCTTGAACGCCTGGAGAACATCCAGAGCCTCGACGAACTCCAGCGCCTGCAGCAACGCCTGTACGAAAACCTGGGGATCCGCCTGAGCGTCGAGCCTGGCTATAACGAAGTGCGGACCATGCGCGGCATCGCCATCGAATTCCAGGACCAGCCCGGCCTGTGCCGCAAGATTCGCCAGTCGATTCCCGCCGCCATCCGCCGTGGGCTGGAAAAACGCCCCGAAATTGCCTGGCGACTGCTGGATGCTCACGATCTGTTTCGCGACATCTGAACCCAGGCGGCTCCTTCCCTGGAGCGGCACCTGGGCCTAGAAATCCACCGTTGCGGAAAGCAGGTAGGTGCGCGGGGTCGACAACGTCAATCCGGCCTCACTGTCATCCGACGCCCCGGCCGAACTCCAGTAGCGCTTGTCTGCCACGTTTTCGATGTTGGCCCGCAGGGTGACGTTCTTCTCGTCGACCTTGAATGCGTAGCGGGCGCCGACGTCGAAGCGTTCCCAGGAATCGATTTCCTTGGTGTTGGACTGGTCCAGGTACTGCGAGCTGGAGTAGATGCCCCGGCTGGTCAGGGTCAGGCCCTGTACCGTCGGCACGTCCCATTCGGCACCGAGGTTGACGTTGTACTTCGGCGTGGCGGGGGCGCGGTTGCCATCGAAGGTGCCATTGGTGGTATGGGTCAGTTCGCTGTCGATGTACATCACGCCGCCGAGCAAACGGGTTCCCTTCAGCGGTTCGCCAAACACACTCAACTCCACGCCGGTGTTTTCTCGCTTGCCGTTCGGGCCGAAGACACGCGTCGTGGCGTCGGTCGCATAGGCCGGCTGCTTGATCCGGAACAGCGCGGCGGTGACGGCGAATGGGCCGGCATCATACTTGGCGCCCACCTCGACCTGACGGCTGATGAACGGCGGGAAAATCTCATCCTCGTTCACCGACGTCGACGGCGCGATCTTGCCCTGGCTCAGGCCTTCCATGTAGTTGGCATACAGCGACAACTTGTCCGTCGCCTTGAACAGGATGCCGCCCGACGGTGAAACCTTTTCCTCATCGTAGGCAGTGTCGCCCTTGACGTTATTCGTCCAGTCGTCAACCTTCACCCGTTGCCAGCGAGCGCCGAGGGTCAGCAGCAAGCGATCGTCGAACAGCCCCAGGGTGTCGGACAACGCCACGCCACTGAAGCGGTTCTCGGTGTAGACCTTATCGTCCTGTCGCGTCGGGTTGCTCGGCGCCGGGGTCTGCACCGGTTCATACAGGTTGCTGCGACCGTTGGCGTAACGGGCGCCGCCATTTTCGAAGTCCATGTAGAAATAGCTGGCAGCCAGGTTGACCTCATGGCTCACCGGGCCGGTATGGAACCAGTTGCGCACCCCGGCTGTGGCCGTGCGGACATTTTCGTCGCGGGTAAAGTCTCGGGGCTGGACGGTGAAGTCACCCGCGTCGTTGGTGACCGAAACGTTGTGCCGAAGGAAGTCGTGCTCGCTTTTACGCGCTCCGACACCGCCATACAGCATGACGGAATCGTTGACGTCGAATTCAGCGTTCACGGTGCCGAAGGTGTCCTTGGTGCGCGCCTTGCTCCAGGACTGGGCGTAGTTGTCGCGCACATCACTGGCGTGAGGAACCTGTGCATTGGCGCCCACCTGCACGCGTTCCTGGGGAGCGTCGGTGTTACGTTCGGTGTGGCCGATGTCCGTCGAGAGTCGCAGGCGCTCACCGCGAAAATCCAGGCCCAGCACCGCCATCTCGCGGTCCACGCTCTGTTGATCCCATTCGGTGTCGCCCGCCTGCTTCACGCCATTGAAGCGAATCCCGAACTTGTCATCTTCGCCAAAGCGCCGACCGACATCCACAGCACCGCCCAGTTGGTTGTTGGAGGCATAGCTGCCGGTGAACGAGGTGATGGGCTTGTCGGTGGCACGCTTGGGCACCACATTGATCCCGCCGCCCACGCTGCCCCGCGGCGAGATACCGTTGATGAGCTGGCTCGGGCCCTTGAGGATATCGACGCGTTCGGCCATTTCCATGTCGATGGTGTAGGTCGGCAGGATGCCGTAGAGACCGTTGTACGCAACATCGCTGTTGAACAGGCTGAAACCACGAATGGTGAACTGCTCAAAGCGTCCGCCCGCCGGGTTGGTGGCGCGGACCGAGGGGTCGCTGGCGATCATGTCGCCCAAGGTGCGCGCCTGCTGGTTCTTGACCGCCGCGCTGGTGTAGGTGGTCATGCTGAACGGTGTTTCCATGAAATCCCGCGAGCCCAGCAAGCCTTGCGAACCACGGCGAGCAACCTGGCCACCGGCATACGCCGGGCTGTCCGTCGACGTCGTGGCGCCTAGAATCGAGGTGGGTGCCAGTTGCAGGCTGCCGCCTTCCGGTGCCGGCGTCAGGATATAGGCCTGCTCACCCACCGCTTGCAATTGCAGGCCCGAACCCGACAACAGCCGGGCAAACCCCTCCTCTACGCCAAACTCACCCGAAAGCCCGGCGCTGTTGCGACCACTTACCAGGGCCGGATCCACCGACAGGTTGACGCCCGCCAGCCCGGCAAACCGGGCCAACGCCGCGCCGAGGCTGCCGGCCGGCACCTGATAGCTGCGCCGGTCGGTTTCTTCGGCCAGGCTCGATGAGATAAAGAATGGGCTGGCGCTCAAGCTCAGCATGAGGCTCAGGTTCAACAGCGGACGCCAGCCGGCAAAGGCCGGGCGCAAACGCAAAGGTGCAACTGCGGACATTGGAAAGCGCTCTCATTTTTGTTCAGTTGCCTTGAATGACAAGCGAGACAAAAAAAGGGGACAGGCATCAGGCCATATTTTTGCGAAGCGTCAACGTGACCCAGTAGCGAGTGCGCATGTGCACGTCCAGCGGTAGGCTGGCCGCAAGCAGCGTGAGGATTCGGTCGGTGTTGTCCAAGCGGAAGCTGCCAGTGATTCGCAGGGCTTCCAGGGTTTCGTCCCAACGCAACACCCCGGGGCGATAGCGGCTCAGTTCCCGCAGGAAATGCCCCAGCGGCTGGTCCTGCGCAACCAATACGCCGTCACGCCAACCCAGCTGCGCCACGTCGAACACCTTCACTGGCCCCGCGCCTGAATCCTGGATGTTGACCTGCTGGCCCGCTTCCAAGCTCAGCAATGGCCCGCGCAGGGGTTGCAGTTGTGCCGAGCCGCTGACCACCGCCACCCGGCAATCGCCCTCGCCCAAGTGCAGGCAGACCTCGCCACGAGTGATGGTGATGAGTCCATAGGGTGATTGAACGGACAGCGGCGTGCTCCCGGCAAGCCTGAGGGCCATTTCGCCGCGCACCAACACCAGGCGTCGCGCCTTGAGGTCCAGGTCGACGGCGCTGTCGGTGTTCAGTTGCAGCGCACTGCCATCGACCAGCGACCAGCGCCGTTGCTCGCCCGTGGCAGTGTGCAAATCAGCGCGCCAGGCCTCCAACGGCAGCTCTCGCCCCAGCAGCCAAGCGGTCGGGACCAATGCGGCGACGCCCAATGCGCGCTTGAGCACCTCGCGCCGAGCCAGCACTGGGCGGTCCAGGGTTGCCATGCCCAGGGACGCGGGCACCCCGGCAAAACGCTGGCGCAATCGCTGGGCCTTCTGCCAGGCCGCCTCGTGATGATCGCTGCTGTCGCGCCAGCGTTGCAGGGCCGCCGAGTCGAACGCATTCCCGTCGAACTCCATCAGGGTCAACCAGCGAGCCGCCGCCCGTGCCGCTTCGCGGGCTTCGGGTGATGGGGTCGAGCGCATCAGAAGTCCACCAACAGGCAATGTTCATAGGCCTGGGCCATGTAGCGTTTCACGGTGCGTTCGGACACTTGCAGGCGTTCGGCGATCTCGCGATAACCCAGGCCTTCAAGTTGGCTCCAGAGAAAAGCCCGCCGCACCAGGGGCGGCAGGCCATCGAGCAGTTCGTCCAGGGCTTGCAGGGTTTCCAGCAGCAGCCAGCGTTGCTCTGGCGACGGTGCGCAGGCTTCAGGCAGGCTCGCCAGAGCGTCGAGATACGCCTGTTCCAGATTGCGCCGGGTGTAGAAGTTGCTCAGCAGGCGTTTGCCAACGGTCAGCAGATAAGCCCGGGGTTCTTGCAGGTCAGCCAAGGTCTGGGAACTGGAAAGCACCCGCAGGAAGGTATCCTGGCGCAGGTCCGCCGCATCCCAGGCATTGCCCATGCGCCGCCGCAGCCAGCCTTCCAGCCAGCTACCGTGGTCACGGTACAACGCATGGAGGGAATGCTCCGTCGGCGTAACTGCATCACACATGTCCAGAAGCCTGCGCAAAGTCTTAAATGAGACTGATTCTAATTAATGTTCGCGCGTTAATCCAAGCTCTTTGTACAAAGTGTGTCTAAACACGGGGATGGAATTGATAGAGGGCCCTGTGGGAGCGAGCTTGCTCGCGATGGCGGTGCGTCAGAAACATCGATGCTGACTGATACTCCGCTATCGCGAGCAAGCTTTGCTCCCACAGAGCTGATGGTGTACGACTGCGAGAGTCAGGCCGCCTCGCGAGCAACCTCGCTCCCACAGGCAGGTCTTTAGCGAGCAGTGCTATCAGTGGCTGGCGTGCAAGGTCTTCGGCACCTCAGGCATGGCCGATGAGTGATGGTTGATGATCTTCCACTGGCCATCGAGGCGCTCATAGAGGAAGGTGTAGCGCGCCTGGACCTCACGCTTGGAACCATCGGCCTGGGTGAGTGTGAAGGTATAGACACCACTGTCCATCGCCGCGTCGGGGCCCAGGTGACGGATTTCCCGGTAGTTGATTTGTCCGACCGGCTTGGCGGCCAGGAAATGCTCGAAGTAGTCCTGGATCTGCGCCGGCGTGTTGCGCACCTTGTTGGAGACGGTCGGTTGCAAAATCGCATCCGGGGCATAGAGGCCGGTCACGGCGGTGGC
>Ga0065714_10002267_pt1 | contig 32899 bp, 34 predicted proteins | sample MisRhiReplicate2_FD_59101 | JGI IMG/M metagenome (GOLD analysis project Ga0065714, IMG submission 59101) | Miscanthus rhizosphere microbial communities from Kellogg Biological Station, MSU, sample Rhizosphere Soil Replicate 2: eDNA_1 v2... | ecosystem: Host-associated > Plants > Roots >... | reverse complement strand
CCTTTCACGGCGGTAACAGGGGTTCGAGTCCCCTAGGGGACGCCATTTGCGGGAATAGCTCAGTTGGTAGAGCACGACCTTGCCAAGGTCGGGGTCGCGAGTTCGAGTCTCGTTTCCCGCTCCAATTATCGATCTACAGAGTTCCATGGAAGTCTGTAAGTCATTGAAAATAGACGCTTAGGCGTCTTTTTTCGTTTCGGTACGATCCACCGAAAACCACCGGTATCCGGACTTTTTTAGTCAAGAAATTAGTCCATGAAATCCGGGTGGTCGCGGTGCGGTTTGTTGCTGGAGTGGAGCGTTTGAGGTAACGAGCTCTATCCCTGAATCCTCTATTCAGGAGGTCGTACTATGGCACTCTCAGACGCAACGGTTCGCCAGGCCAAGGCGACCGGTAAAGACTATACCCTCGGTGATATTGATGGCCTGTCTCTGGCTGTGACGGCCTCGGGTGGGCGTTCGCGGCACTTTCGCTACTGCTGGGCTGGCAAGCGAAAGCGCATGTCGTTGGGGACCTACCCCGAAGTGGGTCTGTGGGTCTGCGGGAGGCCCGCGCTCTGCGGGATGAGGCACGCGCGTTGCTGGCCAAGGGGATCAACCCTCGGGTTCACCGCAAACACACCCGTCATGTCGTCCGGCAGGCGGATCAAAACACGTTCAAAAGCATGTTTGACCGTTGGGTCGCGCACCGGGCCCTGACGCTCAAGGATGGCCGTCAAAGTACCCTGGCTCAAATCCGCCGTATCTTCAACAAGGATGTACTGCCCACCCTGGGTAAGCGATCACTCTTTGAGATCAGGCGCCCGGACTTGCTGGAGGTACTGGCAAGGATCGAACACCGCCGCGCCTTCACCACGGCAGAGAAGTGCCGAACCTGGTTCAACCAGCTGTTTCGTTTCGCCTTGGTGAAAGCATCGGGTCTGGAGCAGAACCCCGCTTCGGACTTGGATGTGGTGGTGGCTCCCAAACCGCCTGTGGCCCATCACCCCTCTTGCGTATCACCGAGCTTCCGGCGTTGCTGCGCGCCTTGCGCGGTTACTGTGGGATGCCCCAAACCCAGTTGGGCATCCGGTTGTTGCTGCTCACAGGTGTGCGGACGGGGGAGCTTCGCTGGGCGACGCCCGACCAATTTGACCTTGATCAGGCGCTGTGGATTATTCCCCCGGAAGTGGTTAAGCAGCTGCAGCTGGAAATGCGTAAGGAAGGCAAGCGTTCCCAGGACATTCCTCCCTATATTGTGCCGCTGTCGGTACAGGCGCTGGAGGTGGTGCGTTACCTGCTTCAGCAGATGCGGCCGGCCCAGCGTTACCTGTTGAGCCATCGCAGCGACCTGGGCAAGCGGATCAGCGAAAACACGCTCAACGGTGCGTTACGCCGGATGGGGTACGCCGATCAACTGACTGGGCACGGGATACGGGCGACCCTGTCCACGGTGCTGCATGAAATCGGCTATCCGAAGGTCTGGGTGGACCATCGTGGTTGAGTCAGGGCGTCAAGCTAATTGGGTCTATCCTGTGGGCTTTGGTGAGGTTGATGGCTTGCGCCGCTATCGACGTACTTTGTTACAGGGATGCGCCGCAACGTGCCAGGTAGTGCATGGGCAAAAGGCGTGATGGCGATAAGCTGTGATGGTCAATTCAGCAGGTTCAAGGAGCGAAGCACGCTATGAGCCCGGAAGAGTCAGTTACGTTTTTGATCGATGTCATCAAGAGCACAAGTACCACGTATACCCCGTCGATTCGCACGGCAGCCATTGATGGCTTAGGGTATGTGGGAGGGGATGAGGTGAGGGCGTTTCTGGTTGGGCTGATCAAGTCCACCAACACGCGGTACACCCCGGCGATGCGAGCAGCCGCGGCGGTAGCTCTAGGGCGTGCCTCCCAAGGCTAAACGGGGAAAGGCGAAGGGAAGAGCCATCATGCCGGTTTACTTGGCAGTGACGGCTACGCTGAGATCCAACAACAAGGAAGGGACGAACTGGTCTCTCAAGGAGCCGCCTCGACGGCTTCATCGAAATGGCTGCTGGAGCATCTGCTTCAACAGGAACAGGCGGATCGCGCGGTGCGCTCGGTGAACCACCAAATGAACATGGCAAAACTCTCCATGCACCGTGATTTAGCCGGCTTTGACTTCAGCGCTTCCAGCGCTGATGCCCGGTTGGTCAGCGATCTATCCAGCTTGGCATTCACTGAGACCGCGCAGAATGTCGTGTTCATTGGTGGCCGGGAACTGGAAAAACACACCTGGCCAGTGCCTTGGCTGTATCCGGAATCACGGCCCACAACAAACGCGTGCGCTTCTTTTCTAAGGTGGATCTGGTGAATCTGCTGGAGCGTGAAAAGTACGATGGCAAGGCAGGACGGATCTCCCAGGGACTGCTTCGCACAGACCTGGTGATACTTGATGAGCTGGGGTATTTGCCCTTCAGCCAGAGTGGCGGCGCTCTGTTATTTCACCTGCTGTCCAAACTGTACGAGCACACCAGCGTGGTTGTCACCACCAACCTCAGCTTCTCAGAATGGTCGAGCGTATTTGATGATGCCAAGATGACTACAGCGTTGCTGGATCGGCTGACACACCACTGCCACATCGTCGAAACGGGCAACGAGTTTTACCGCCTTCAACACAGCACCCTGGCCGCCCAGACAAAGATCAAATCACGAGAACGAAAGCGCAAGGATGGAGATGATATCGAGGACGATCAGCCGTTTTGATCCGCGTCATAAGCGCCCTGCTGCATGCCTACATGTGGCGGGGCTTGATGCATCGTCAACCGGATCACGACTGCTAAGCTTATCCACAATTGCTGGGGCAAAAATCAGCAATCCGTCCCGGGTCATTTTTCAATCGGCAGGGTGGGTCAGGTTTCAATCAGCGCCGACATCCACATGGGGCAAACACAGGATTGGTTGTCGCTAGATCGGTTGCGTATCCATGGTTTTCTGTAAGCAAACCGGTAGCGAGCGTGACGGTGATAAGTCGAAGTAGCAAGTTCAAGCCTCCGTGCGCGAGCGTAAACGCTCAAGCTCATCTATAGAAGGTGCCAGCGCCCTAGTATCGAGTGACTCTTTCATCATGTCGGGCGTATAGGGGGAATAGAACAATCCGCACCATAAGTTTGGATTGTTCAGAGCGTAAAAAAGCTAATTCGATTACTGCGTGGCAACAGGCAAGAGGGTTCCTTGATCCTTCACTACTTGCCATTTACCATCATTATAGGTAAAGGTGACGCTGGTGAGGGAGTGTTCGCTATCATAGTGTGCGTCATACACAATAAATGCCGCTTTGCAGCCATCGATAAATCGATATTTTTCTTCCCAACTCCACACCGCCTTCTTATTGCTAAAGTGCCCCGAGAGGGCTTTCATGATGTTATCTCTGCCATAAAATGCATAGCCGCTGGAAAAGAGGGCCGCTGCTTTAGTGTCTCGCAGGTCGAAAAATGCATCTTTATTATAATCGCGAAATGCTTCCATGTTGTTCTTTTGAGCGACATCAAACTGTTGTGCGCATTGAGCTGTATCAGCGGGCGCAGCGCCAGCCTCTGTATTTGACACGCAGAGTGCCAGAGCGGTGCCCGCACATAACATAAGTGAGCGTGCGGTGTTAAATGTTGAGTTGTTGCGCATGTTCGTATCCTTCGAAGGGGAATCCATGGTGTGGCCAGATTTTGAAACGCTCGCTCGCTGAATCGATTTCCTGGCTGATATCCACGGGACCACCATCATCTGATCAGCCCCGCCCGGACAGCCGTTCTCGGGTGGGTGCTGAACATGGTGTTGGCGGATTATGGTGCGGTATTGACCAAGCGAATGGCGATGTCAGACGTGACATTATCCACCTTTACATTGCCCCCTTTCGGAGGGGAAGACGGCTCACAGCGTATGGTTTTATCCGCTACCTGGATGTCGACCGCATAGGGGATGTCGGTTTTTGAGAAACCAGAGCAAGCGACGTAAGTCATCGGACCTTTGGTCGCCTTAGGATCCACGATGATGGTGAGCATGCCAAAGATGCTGGGCCTGCTGTCTTGATCTGTGCTGGTGAAAGCTGCGGGAGAAATCGTAATGCTGGTTTGGTCGCTGTCGCTGAAATCTTGCGAATACTCTCCTCCACGAGGGACACCGTTTTCTTTTAGGCCCGCCGTCATTAATGTGACATTACTCGGCAGGGTTTCAATTTTCAGAGTCGCCGCTTGAGCGGTGACTGCCAGCGTGGATGTCATCAAACTGATGGCCAATAGTCTTGCTACCTTCATGGAAACGTTCCTTGTTTTGAATGATGCTGATGCTTGGGATGATCACAATAAGCCAGCTTTGGCAAACGAGACGGCCTCACCGCTGCCGGCGAAAAGGTAGTTCTGAACGCGAGGGTCCGCTTATTCCAACAGATATTTGAGATGTTGGGTCAAGGTTCTGTCAGACAGACTGGGCTCCACGTTCCCTGACGGGGGTTGTGGCCTATAGTCACTGCCGCGCTGTTGTAGTGCAGGACGCGCAGCAACACGTATCGGGATGCACGATAGCGTTGTCGATCATGCCTGAAACAGTGTCTTGAAGGCTTGGAGGCGGTGCTGACAGTAGAGAAACAGCACGGCGAACACCTCCCACGGTTCGCGGGCCAGGCGCAGTATCAGGTACTGTTCGACGGTGGCAGGGCAATCCGCTATCCGCAGCTTCCACCTTTTGTGCCTGAGTCACGGCGTCTGGGCGATCAATGTCCAAGCAGTCTGCAATGCGCTGGAGTGGTTTGGACAAATCAACTCAGACAACACGGCGTGACCGTTGCGGTGGATGCTCATGTTACGTCGCATTTTTGACCGCGTAGTCAATCGCTAGTTGGACGGTGGTTATTTTTTCAGCCTCCTCATCTGGAATTTCAAGCTCAAACTCGTCCTCCAGTGCCATGACGAGTTCAACTGTATCCAAAGAGTCGGCACCCAAGTCTTCAACGAAGTCCTTCTGGTTTTCAACGTCAGCCAGACCAATCCCTAGCTGCTGAGCAATTATTTTTTTTACACGTGCTTCTACGTCACTCATTTGAGTTTCCTCATCTAACTTAGGTCTACTTTTTGGAAACGTAAATCACTCACTTATCAATCTTGGAAGCCAGCGATTCATCTGAAGAAAGTACACCCGTCGCTTGGAGCAAATTGCTGACTGCATGAAGAACGCCAAGGTCTTCAAGGGTTGCTGTTTTGTTCAGGATACGGCGTAAACAGGAATAGATCTTCAGTTCTCCGAATGCAGCGTCATCATAACGTACGTGTTCATTAAGTATGATGTTTGCTTTTTCGTCAATTTTGATTTGTAGAAATTTTTTCAGTTCAGGTTTGGTCATGGCCTTTCTTCCTGCTAAGGATATGTACGGCTTTGAATATACGTGTTCGACAAGGGATTTATACTGTCAACATTGACAGTTTTATATGATTATTTGAGATGCGTTACGGTTAGATAGCGGAAAAATATTCTAAGACCAGCTTCGAGAATGATCAGTTCATAAAACGGCTCGCGCCATCGATATCTGTGCACTGTTGCACTTGTGGAGAACGGTAACGGGATCCACGGTTGAGGGGGGTGGTGTCGAGCCAGGGGGTGTGGACTATTGGGATATGCCCCTGACAAAGCCAGTGGATGATTCTGGTTGTTCAGGCGGCGCGGGTAGGTCCAGGGCCGAAAGCAGCGCATCGCCACTGATTGGGCCCTGGAGCTGGAGGGTCTTGCTGGTGTGGTTGTCGATCAGTTGCACGCTGGGCGTGGCGGTCAATCCGCTACCCGTGACGTGCGTTTTTTGTGCCTTAATCACGGCGTCCGGGCTCTCACTGTCCAGACAGGTCTGCAGTGCAGTGGAGTGGCCTGGAAAAATCAATTCAGGCGGTACTTCTTGACCGTTGCTGCGGGTGTTTTTATACACCCCGGGCACGGCGTCGGAATTGACCGCACCTGCGACCTCGCCGGGGCACTCGACCAGCCGTGCTTGTTGTGTGCCGGCCTGATCGTGCAGCGGCAGGTGGCACCATTGCAGGTTCACCTCGGGGTACGGTCGATCCAGTTCTGCAGTTGCGGCAGGAACCTTAGCAGTGCGCATTCCAGGTCGGCATAGAGAGTGAGGGTGAACTGGGTGTCTTCGTGGCTGTAAATCCATGGCGGTCCGCTGGCTACGCTACTGCTGCCTATATCGGGAGAGCGTGGTGGATTCCACAACGCCAAGGTCAATACCGCTAGAACCAACCAGCCCAATGCCCATTTCAGGTTCGGCTTGTCCAACCGATTGAACAGGGCGAGTTCTCCAGTCCTTCCGACGGCAACGGCTCAATCCCACGTGCCCGATCAATCTGCTCGGCCATACTGATCGCGGCCTCCAGTTCGCTGGTCCTGTGCACCTGCATCAGCGCAAAGCGTGCGGCTTTTTTCTTCGGGTCGGTCATCGCCAGGTACAGGCTCGGCAGCACTGCTATTGATGCCGACCATCAGGGCGATCACCCCGGACCGCCTCAGGCTGAATGTGGAGACTACCCTGTCCATCGAAACAGACCTCGAGAGTACGAATGGACTAATGGTGCGATGGCTATGATGCTCGCCTCAATCAATGGGAATTTGCTCTTCATCGCTTTGTATGCGTCTGTGCAGGCTCACGGGCGTAGCTCAGGCTGTTTTCAGATCAAATTTCGCCTGATGGCCTGTATGACTGCCGCCGTTGTGTTTCGGACTCCCAGTTTGCACATGATGCTGTGCATATGAAAACCGACAGTGCGTGCGGTGAGCGACAGAATGATGGCAATCTCCTCGGCCGCTTTGCCTTCAGCTGTCCATCGTAGGACCTCAAGTTCCTTGAGAGTCAAGTGAACCGGAGGAGGGGCGACGAACAGGCTTTCGGCAAGCAGGGCATGGATTTTTTGGGTCAACCACAGCGTCAACCCCGCTTTTTCATAAAAGTCCTCGGGATGGATGGCCCGGCACTTTACGGGCGAAACAGAGGATGCCGGTGAGGCCATGAGGATCATGCACTGCTTGAGAGAAACCATGCTGCAGTCCAAACCGGCAAAGATCCTCCCACAGCTTGGGCAATGGGTTGAAGAGTGACCATGACCATAGCATATGCAAGGCGGAAGCCTGGCAATGACTGACGATAGGGTTGTTTTGGTAGTCGTAGTTCTGCTTGAAGTGCTGGTTCCAAATATCGGGAAAGCTGCTTTTTGAGAACAGTGGGGTAGCGGATGGGGTATCGGTTCTCAGCAGGAGAACGGAGCAATACTCATAACCGAGTTCGGCTGAGCCGAGCTGAAAGGATTCGAAAATTTCGTCGTGGTTGGGCGGTGATTCTGGGCCATTCGCTTGACTCGGAGGCCTGCACCCCATGACGTTCATCCTTATCCATAAGGTCCTGATTTTTTGAAGGTCGTTTCTAAAATAATAGTAGGATAATTCTCGCGTGTTCGAAAGGTGGATGCGTGAAAAAGTTGAGCATCGTTGTCTGTGTTGTGTATTGGTGTTATTTGATTGCAGTGGTACCTGTCAAAGTTGACAGTAGACAGCGAGTGGTGATTGATGGACGGTAAATGTGTGTATTGTTCAGCCTGGTAGGTCGTACGTCGAAGTGTCCCAGTGAAGGGCTGCTTATAACGCGCCAGGGTAATGGTGGTGCTGATTACCTATTCGACTAAGGATTGCAAAAATGGAACAGGACCCAGCAAAGGAAAATGCCGACGTAATCAAAAAAACGAGCGATGCCGACCAATTATTCAAGCGGTACGCTTCTAAGTGCTACACGTCGGCGTTACGCAAATATGCCGAAGAAACAAGCGAAACGTCTTACAATTATTTGTTGGCTGAACTAGCCGAGAGTGCACTGAGTTCCGAGATTCTTGGTCGGCCAGGCTCAAATATAAGTCTCATCAAAATCGAGATAGAAGAGGTCATGATTGAGGCCGATGTGATAAAGCGACTGAAGAAGGCTGAAACTCACTATTTGGAAACATTGGAGTCGGTCAGGAAGTTTGAGGACCTGAAACGGTTCGAGAAAATGCAGGATACGTCTGACATTGTACGCTCAATAAAAATGGGCGTGTCGCGGTTTAATATCTTATTTGTCATTTTGCTTATTTGTGGGCTGACGTGGTCGGCCATTAATCTTCCTAAAGAGGCTTTGGCCTTGGTGTCTGCTGCCATCGGCGGGGCGATCACTCATTTGTTGTCCGAGCGGCAGGCTGTATTAGCTCTGAAAAAGGAAGGTGAAGGTAATTCGTGCCCCAGAAATAATAGCCAGGATTAAAGGTGTTGAATGTTTTGAAGATGACTCGTGGGGGTTGTTATTTTAACCGTGCGCCGTATCGCGGCTGAGGCCTCAGTAACTAGCGTTGGAGGGAGGTGCAGCATGATTATTGTAGATGAAATGCTTGCCGTGGGCGATATGATGCGGGCGTGTATTACGTATAAGCGGTATATGGATGATGTTATTCGTACGGACCCATTGCGTCCACCGTTCACTATCAGTGCGCAGCGGGCACAAGAGCTATTGGAAGCTGCCGACTTGTTGCGCCAGGCGTTGGCGCTGCTGGAGCCAGCGGTCCAGGCTCGGTTGGTGCACGCTCTGCAAACTAAGACGCCGATCAGTCAATAGGCTGTCATTCACCAGTGAAATGAACAGATCGGTATCGAATTTCTGTCACGTCTCGTTCGTTTGAGCGTGCCGCGCTACGCATAAAAGTGCATAGAACTTCTTGTACGTGCTTGTGACAACCGTATGTTGAATCGTGCGATGGCTTCTCGAACGTCGTAAAGCGTTTCTCTCGCGTTTGTAACTCAAGTATCTGTGTGTCGGAATCAACTGCGTCACTCAGCGCCGCCAATGCCACCTGATGACTGACTAACACGCTACCGATCAGCAGCACGCCACCGGCAATAGGCAGCAACTTGATGTCGATGACCTGCAACTGCAGGTCCTGTTGTGCCGCATCAGGGCTCGGTTCCACCAAGGTTTAGCGCCCATAGCGCGTGATTGACGTGGCGGACACTACCGATGGCAGCGCAGCCGGTTCTGCGGGTACTGAGTCCGGGCTGGTGGTGCACCTGGCTATCAGGATTAGATTGACTATCAGGCCGGCGGTCAATATTCATGAGGGAAAAGTTTGAAGCATGGCTTCCGCATTCATAAGCAGAGGTGACACCAGCTTGGCCATTATGCCGGGTGATGACTGCCGATAAAGGGCGCTGACCTGCACTTGGTTTTAGCGCTGACGTCACCTGCTCAAGAAAACGGCCTCCGATGTTCGGGTGTGCGACTGCTCAATCAGGTGGGTGTCGCGGCGACTCACTGTGCTGGGTCTACCGTCTGTTGGATGTTCCCGCTAAGCCAACAGGATTACTTAAGATCGCGCATTATCAGCAGTTGATCAGAGACATCAAGGACGCGATATTTTCAGGGGGTCTTTGGTAGGACTTGGGTTGGTTGAAGACTGCAACGGATGATTGTTAGATCCGCGATTCGGATGGGCCGTGGTTGCACAAACTTTGACAGTGGACAAAAAAACCAAGCGTACTATGCTGTAAAAACTTCTGGATGCCAGGAGCGGACAATTCAATAAGCAAGGAGCTTTAATCATGACTTTCCTCAGTAAAAAAACGACAATATTGGCTTTTTCCGTTATGTTTGGCGGGCTCGCATTCCAGGCGAACGCTGCTGAATGCGACAAAGACGTAGCCGCTGCATTAACGACTGAGTACAAAGGGGAGGCACTTACTCCTGTCTTGGAGGAGCAGATCAAAATAAAGGTTGGCGCCTCAACCTCTGTGTCCGCCATGTTTCCTAGAGATTCTAGAACAGACCGTGTTGTAATCGATACCGAAGCTCGCAAAAAAGACGGAAAAATTAATAGCATCGTTTGCCAATAATAATATTTTTTGTTGTTCAACCAGCAACATGCTGAGTGAGCAGGAGGCAGGGTGAATTCCCTTCCTCCTCTCGTTCTGATTCGCATAATGTCTATTCGAAAACTTCATCCAGGTAAATATCAACTACCTCTACTTCCTTCAACAATGGTTTGCTCGCGCAGAAGCGAGGCGTAACTCGGCGACAGTTTGCTGCCACACTGGTCATGCTGGTGGTGTTCAAAGATCAGGTCTTGGCCTTACAGATCGGCGATAGTGCACTCGTGGCGCGCAAGGCGGGTGTGTGGGAGGCCATTTGCTGGCCGGAGAATGGTGAGTTTGCTTCGACGACCTATTTCGTTACCGATGATCCTGAAGTTCGTCTGCACACCTATCGCTTCGATCGTGAGCACGACGCGTTCGCGCTTTTTTCAGATGGGCTTGAGTCCGTTGCGCTGGAGCAGGCTACGCAACAACCTTTTGCTCGCTTCTTCGACCCGATGATCAAACCGGTGGATCAAGCATGGGCGGATGGGCGCCTTGCCGAGTTATCAGATGCACTCGCGCGTTATTTGCAGAGCCCTTCGCTGTGCGAGCGCACGGATGATGACAAGACGCTCATTTTGGTGTCGTGTCGATGAGATCTACGCAGGTCAAGATCGGCGGTAAAACCGAGCGACTCGACAAGCAACTGGGCAAAGGCGGCGAAGGCGATGTGTACGCGCTGGTAGGGCGGGGAGATTGCGCGGTCAAGATCTACAAGTCCGAGTTGCGAGGTTCTCGCGAGAACAAAGTTCGAGCGATGATTGACGGGCGATTGGCTGGTGCAACAACTCTCGTCGCTTTTCCGGCCGAAGTGGTGACTGATGCCTCTGGCAACTTTCTCGGTTTTACCATGCGGCTGGTGGCGGGGTACCGCGCGCTGCATGAGCTATACAGTCCAAAATCCCGCAAGATGCACTTTCCAGAGGCTGATTATCGCTTTCTGGTCCGCGTGGCTCAGAATGTCGCACGTGCTGTCGCCACAGTGCATCAGGCCGGGTGCATCATCGGCGACCTCAATCACTCTGGGGTTCTGGTAGGTCCCGATGCGACGGTCGCATTGATTGATGCCGACAGTTTTCAGTTCAGTTTGAAAGGCCACGCTTATCCTTGTGTGGTAGGCACCGAAGACTTCACCCCACCGGAGCTTCATGGAGGTAGTCTTGCAAAAGTCATCCGCACTCAGGCTCACGACAATTTCGGCCTTGCGGTTGCTATTTTCCAGTTGATTGCGATGGGTAAGCACCCCTATGCCGGCCGTTATAACGGCCCGGATCTGACTCTGGGCCAATCGATCGCACAGAATCGCTTTGCCTTTTCTATGGTTCGACGGAACGATACACGTACCACGCCGCCGCCCGGCTCCGTGCTGCTCGCGGATTATCCTGGATCAATAGCGACGGCATTGGAAAGCGCGTTTGGTCTCTCACCATCGTCACGTCCGGACCCCGCTACTTGGGTCAGTTTGCTCCAAGGACTCGAGACGGGATTGCGCCGCTGCGCAGACGTATCAACTCACTATTTTCCAGGCTCGGCAACTTCTTGTTTGTGGTGTCGGCTGGTGAGTCAGTCTGGGGTCGAAATGTTTCCCCAAGGTCTGGTTGTTGGCACTGTGCTGTTGGCAGGGCCTTTCGATTTAGAACGCGTGTGGGCGGCTATTCGAGCACTGCATCTCCCGATTCCGGAGGAGGTTTTACCGGTTTGGAGTGGCACTGTCGCTGCCCCCAGCGTTGCTGTGACGCTAGCAAAGGGTAAGCGCCATGATCCAGCGATCATGGGAGGTGTCGCTTTACTCATTGCAATTATTGGTTGTGTTTTCGCTCCAAGAGCAGCCCTGCTGTGGGGCGGCCTCGGCCTTTTCGGTTTAATTCGGGTCGTTGCTACCAATAAAGTGGACACAACGCCTTTCCGCAAAGCCTATCAAAACGCTGACAGTAAAGTGCGCTTGGCGTCTCAAGCTTATCTTCAAAGAATTGGTCTGCGAGAGATGCATATCTTGCATGCCGATTTGGAAGATGCAGTCATTCGATATCGGCAGGTCGAAACGGGTCTTGCTCAGGCGCTCAGTCAGCTGAAGTTGACGCGCGAGGAGCGCCAGCGCGTAGTTTTCCTGGATCGATTTTTGATCCGACGGGCGTCCATACCTGGCATCGGAGCGGGGAAGACTGCCACGCTTGCTTCTTTCGGTATTGAGACGGCTGCGGACATCACAGCTTCAGCAGTTCGAGCGGTGCCAGGTTTCGGAGAGGCGCTGACAGCGAAGATGTTGGCTTGGCGTCAGGGACATGAGAGCAAATTCCGCTATAACGCCACACCCGATCCGTCCGATCTACAAGCAGGGCAGTCCACTCGTGCGGCGTTCGCAACTAAACAAATAGAGCTCCAAAGAAAAATTCAGTCGGGGTTGACTGCTTTGCAAGCTGCTATACCACGCTGCCTTGCTGCCAAAAACGCACCAGATCAGGCGCTCTCGCATGCACTCCAAGCGCGTGCTATCGCGCAACATGATTGTGTTGCGTTGGGAATTAGTGTGTCTGCGCCAGCTGCAATCTCCATCGATGTTCCCAAAAGAACGCAGATACAGCCGAGCAGAGCCCAGCCAGCGCCGGTGGCCTCTCGTTCGTCGTCGACTACCACGCGTTCATTTGCAACGAACGCTTGTCCGAGCTGCGGCGCTTCCATGGTTCGTCGTACCGCACGTAAGGGAAAGCATGCGGGGCGTCAATTCTGGGGGTGTTCCAAGTTTCCCACATGCAAAGGCACGAGAAGCTAAGGCTTCACTAGCCGGTCAACTGCGCTTTGCTGCGTCTCTCGAAGTGGCGCAGGCGGTCAGAACGGCCAATGCAGTAAGCCGCACGATTCACAGGCTTGTCATGCCCAAAGAAGCAGTCCATAATTCTGTACATCGAAAGCGTTGCTGATCTTAAAACTTCAACGATTTCAAAGGGATAGATGGCTAGTAAGCGTCTCGTTTCCCGCTCCATATTCAACGAAAACGCCGATCAGCAATGGTCGGCGTTTTTGTGTGTGCGTGATTTGTGGAGAAACGCCGCAGGCTCGCTGCGGCGCCGCTTAATGCGTTGCCAGGGCGTCCTGCCCGGGCATGAAAAACCGCGCAAATAGCTCGGATTGAGACTTGATGCTCAGTTTGTTGTAGAGGTTGCGACGGTGGACTTTTATGGTCTCTGTCGACAGTTTCAATTTGCCGGCGATCTCTTTGTTGGAAAAACCACTTAATAGCAGCCTGAGCACATCTTTTTCACGCGCTGTGATGAGTGCGCCGAGTTGCGCGATCGCTTCTGACCATGGCGGCGGCTCGGCCTGGCTTTTTTCCGCGTCACTTTCAAAGCACATGCGTTGATGCATCAATGCCATCACCCAAGGCTTGATGATATCCAGCATCGTGATCTGCTGCGGGCTGTACCTCACGTTGCTGCCCAACGAAATACACAGCGTCCTGTCGGCGTCGAGTTGTACGTTGTATTGCACCTCATCCACGCTGACGTACTGGGCGAAATACTGGTGGTAATACTCGGTGGTCAGGAAGTGCTCCGGCGCAATGTCGGACAGGTGAAAAAAACCACTCTGCGGGTTTTCCCGGTCGGCAATGTAGAACGGGTCGAGCAGGTACAGACCTTTTAAATAGCGCTGGATCAGCGCGTCCACTTCTTCCGCATCGGCGACTTCGGTCATGCTGATGACCCGTACCTGCTGATCACTGAAGATCAGCACGACCCAGTTGTCGATCTGGACGTATTCCTTTAACACGCGGACCAGTGAGCCCCAGAAGGCTGGGCGGTTCAGCTGCATGATCAGCGTCCCGGCCGACCGGTGCCAGGCGAGGTTATGAAGGTCGAGCGACATTTACTACCTCTTTAGGGTTAGGTATTCCTGGCGTTGAGCTAAGTACTTCTGGGTATTTACTAATCGGACGTGCCGAGTATATTCACCCCCCAGTGGATGAAGGCCATGATGGCCTGTCGTTTTTGACAAGGATAGCTATATGAGTCAACCCCATTTGCGCGCCATTTTTATGTCCGCGTTAATCTGCCTGTGTGCCAGTGCGCCGGCTTCGGCGGCCGAGTCACGGGTCAACCTGTACAACTGGTTCGGGCTGATCGCGCCGGAAACGCCAAAGGAATTTCAGCAGAAGACCGGTACGCGGATGCATATCGATGCCTTCGACAGTGCCGAGATCATGCAGAGCAAGCTCATGGCCGGGCGCACCGGGTATGACGTCGTCGTTGCCACCTCGAATGTCTTGCCAAGCCTGATCCAGGCAGGCGTACTTGCGCCGCTGGACCGCTCTCAACTGAGTAATTTCTCACACATCGATCCGGAGATGCTGGCGCTGCTTGAAGCCAATGACCCGGGTAACCGTTACGCCGTCCCCTACTTGTGGGGCACCACCGGCATTGGTTATGACGTGGATAAGGTCAAGGCCGCCCTGGGTGACGATGCCCCGGTGGACAGCTGGGACTTGATCTTCAAGGAAGAGAACATCAGCAAGCTCAAGTCGTGTGGCGTGGCGATGCTCGACTCCCCAAGTGAAATCATTTCGATTGCCTTGAATTACCTCGGGCTGCCGAGCAACAGCCAGAACCCTGAGGATTACCAGAAAGCCCAGGCGCTGCTGCTGAAGATCCGCCCTTACGTGCTCTATTTCGATTCATCCCGAACGGACGCCGACTTTGCCGATGGCAATATCTGTGTGGTGGTGGGCTGGGCGAACGGGGCGCTGATGGCGCAGGCCATCAATGAGAAAAATAACACCGGCCGCAAAATCGCCTACAGCTTGCCTCGTGAAGGTGGGCTGGTGTGGTCGGAAAACTTTGTGCTGCTCAAGGATGCGCCGCATGCCCGCCAAGGTCTGGCGTTTATCAACTACATGCTGGACCCGCAAGTGATTGCCAAGAGCTCCAACCACACGCTGTACCCCAACGCCAACAAGGATGCCACCGCGTTGGTCGAGCAGAAGCTGCGCGACAACCCCTGGATTTATCCGTCCAAAGAGACGATTGCCACCTTGGTTCCCCTTGAACCGCTGCCCTTGAAGTTGGAGCGAATCCGTACGCGGGTGTGGACCAAGGTGAAGAGTGGGACCTGATCGCACAAATCCATAGGCCTGTCGGGCGCTTGGCTCTGCAGCAGTCGCAGATGTTCCAGTGAAGGAGGTCAATCATGGGCCAAGGCTGTTATCAGCGTGACGTTAATTCGAACGATGACAAGGCGTACAAGGAAATCGAAGAACAGATCGGCCACTGTACGCCTGAGCAAGCCTGGGCCATGTATTACGTCTCGACGGGCATGGTGCGTGAGTACATTACACGGGCGGTGATGGAGCATATCGGCCGCGGCAACCGCGCGCTGTTGCTGGAGTTTCCGGAGCTTGCCCGGGCCGAAGAGAGATCCCGCTTCCTGCTACCGCTCTAACCGAATGCCGATCAGTGATGATCGGCATTTTTGTAGGTGCGCACATTGGCTGCCTTGGCCAGACGCAACGTGGCCTCACGGATTTCTTCCTGGTTGAGTGACGCGAAGCCCAGGCGCAGTGCATTTTCCGGCTGGTCCAGTGGCGAAAACTGCCTGCCACTGCGTACCACCAGCCCATGGTCCAGGGCGCTCGCCACCGTCTGATCGACGTTTATCTGATCTTCGAACCGCACCCACAGCGCCAGCCCGCCTTCCGGTTCCCGCACACTGATCCGCTCGCCGAAGGCCTCGTGCAGGCAGGTCTGCAAGGCTTCGCGGCGGGCGCGGTATTCCTTGGAAACACGGCGCAGATGCTTCTTCAATTCGCCATCATTGATCAGGTCCGCGAGCATCTTCTGCGCGATCGCATCGGCATCGCCCAGCATCAGTGCGGCGTTGATGTGCAAGGTTTCAATCACATCAGTAGGTGCAACCACATAGCTACAGCGAAACGTCGAGCCGAGGGCCTTGGATAACGAACCGACATAGATCACATGACGCTGCGAGCGGTCGCTGGCCAGGGGCAGGTAGGGCCGCCCGTTGAAGTGATACTCGTGGTCGTAGTCTTCTTCGATGATGCAGAAGTCATGCTGCGCCGCCAAGGCCAATAGCTGTTGCCGCCGCGCCGCGTGCAAGCTCACGGTGGTGGGGAATTGGTGGTGTGGCGTGAGATAGATCATCCGCACCTGATGTGCACGGCACAGGCGATCGATCTGGTCCGTGCGACAGCCTTCTTCGTCCAGGTCCACCGTGACCAGCTGCGCGCCCAGTTTGCGGAAAATTTCCCAGGCCGGCGGGTAGCTCAGCCGCTCCACCAGCACCACGTCGCCGGGTTTCAGCAGCAGGCTGGCTGTCAGGTAAAGCGACATCTGGGTGCCTTGGGTCAGGCAGATATTCTCGGCGCTGACCCTCAACCCCCTGTTGTTGCGCAGCATCTCGGCCAGGGCACAGCGCAAATGGTAGCCGGTGCCCTCACTGCCGTAGCGCACGGAGTTCGAGGCGAAACTGCTGCGCAGGGCATTGCGGTAGTAGCGATGCAGGACGGCTTGGGGCAGCAAGCGGTGGTCGCTGGTGCCGTTATCGAAAAACAGCGCGCCATGTCGATGCTGCAGTGCCGTCACCTGGGCGTTCTGGGCGAAATACGGGACGACCGCCTGCGCCAGGATGGGCGGTGCGAAGGACGGCTGCGCGCGACTCGGCAATTGCTTGGGCGTCAACTGCGCATTGACGAAGGTCCCGCGTCGCGGCTCGCTGACCAGCCAGCCTTTGGTCAGGGCTTCTTCGTAGGCCAGGATCACGGTCTTGCGGTTGACGTCGAGCAACTGCGCCATTTCCCGCGTGCCCGGCAGCAAGGTGCCAGGCGGCAATCGGCCGTCAAGGATCGCGGTCACCAGGCCTTCGGCAATCTTGCGGTAGGACGCCTGGCTGCCACTGTCGTCGAGGTTGAGGAGTGGACGCCATTTACGCATCTGGACCATCTGAAGTATCCAAAACTGGAGGTTCTAATGGGCCTAGTCTAGCGCAACAATCAAGCCTCACTCACCCCGAGGTTGTTATGAATACACGTCATGTCATCGAACTGTCCCCCTCGGGGAAAACCGTTGAGGCCGGTGACGAGCTGTTGCTGGATGCGATGCTCGCCAATGGCCTGTTCGTGCCGTTCTCCTGCCGGCGCGGTGCCTGTGGATCGTGCAAGGTGGTGGTTGCAGAGGGGGAGTACCGGGCCAAACACCTGGCGCCGGATGCCCCCGCGCCGTGCTATCCGTTGGCGGCCAATGAAATGCTGTTGTGCCAGAGCCATGCCTGCGGCGACATGCGCCTGGAAATTCCCGGCTGGTCACTGGACACGCCTACGTTGGTGGTCGAGGCACAGGTTGTGAGTAAACGCGCGGTGGCACCCGACATCATTGAGCTGGTGGTGATGCCGGACAGGCCGTTGGCGGTGCGGGCTGGCCAATACCTCAAGGTCCGTCTGGTCGATGGCGACTCGCGGTGTTTCTCCATCGCCAACCTGCCGGCTGAAGACGACGGCCGCCTGGTTTTTCAGATTCGACGGGTGAGCGGCGGGCTGTTTTCCGAGGCAATCCTGGACGACCTTGATGCGGGCGACGTGTTGCAACTGGAAGGGCCTTTTGGTGCCTGCACCTGGCAGGACAATGACGCTGCGTCTGTGGTCTTGTTCGCCACCGGCACCGGCTACGCCGGCATCAAGCCGATCCTGCTGACCGCCTTGAAGCGTGATATCGACGTGACGTTGTACTGGGGAGGCGCGCAGCCGGCAGATTTCTACGACTACGCGTTCCTGGACAAATCGGTCATCGACCATCCGCGTTTTCACTGGCACCCGGTGCTCGCTTCGCAGGGGCGGGTGCAGGAAGTCGCGCTGAGCCATGGGCATCACTGGGAAACGGTCCAGCTGTATGCGTGCGGTAACGGCGCAATGATCAGCCAGGTGCGTACGGAGTGCCTTGCATCGGGCTTGCCCAGCCATCGGTTTGTCGCCGAAGCCTTTGTGCCCAGCGGCCGCTCAAGCGCTGAAACGACGCCAAGGCTGCTGCACCCGGTCTGGGAAAAAGTCGGCCCGCGCTACTCTCTCGACGGCATGCTGGCGGCGCGCGAACAGTCCATACGTGCCCTGGCGGCGATTGCCAGCCGACTGCGGGTGGGCATGACCACCGGCGAAGCCCTCGACATGGCCGCCGAACAACTGCAGGCCATGGGCGCATCCCACACGTGGCACCCCACCTATATCCGCTTTGGCGACGACACGGTCCGGCCACCCCGTGAAGGGATTGACCGCCAGCGCAGGCTGCGCGCCACCGATATCGCCGTGGTAGACCTGGGCCCGGTGTGGGACGGCTATGAAGGCGATTATGGCGATACCTTTGTGTTCGGTGACTCACCGTTGCACCTCGCGTGCAGAACCGCACTGCACGCCGTGTTCGACGAAACCCGCGAAGCCTGGTTGCGCGGCCTTACCGGTCGTGAACTCTATGACTTTGCCGAGCAAAGCGCGGAGTCAAAAGGCTGGAGGCTGGCGCGCAACCTCGCCGGCCATCGCCTCGCGGATTTCCCCCACGCGTTGTTCGAGAACAAGGAGCTGGCCGATCTGGAGATCCCCCCGAGCGAAATGGCCTGGGTCCTGGAAATCCAGCTGTGCCATCCCACCGAACCGGTCGGTGGTTTTTTCGAGGATATGTTGATGCTGCAAGCGTGAAGAGCCCGCCGTCGCGGCGGGCTCCTTTACATCAGCGCTTGGTTCAGAGCTTCGGCAGTTGGCCGATACGGCCCATCATTTCAGTCACGATCTGCAGGTCGAGCAGGAACTGGTCGACGGTCTTGAACTCGTTGTCGGTGTGCCCGGTGTATTTCACTTCCGGGCGCGCCAGGCCGAATTGCACGCCGTTGGGCAGTTCATGCACGGAGGTGGCGCCGGCCGAGGTACCGAACTTGTGCTCCATGCCCAGGTTTTCCGTGGACACCGCGATCAGGGCCTTGACCCATTCGCCTTCCGGGTTACGGTACATTGGCTCGGCCACCGAGTAGGTGAAGTCCACCTTGACCTTGGATTTTTTGTCCCAGGCGCTCAGCTTGTCGGCGATCTCGGCCTTGAGTTTCTCCGGCGACTTGCCCTTCGGCACGCGCAGGTTCACCGCCAACTTGAAGGCGTTGTCATCCAGGCCGACAAAAGTCAGCGACGTGGTCAGCGGGCCCATGAATTCATCGGAGAAGCCCACGCCCAACTTGCCGCCCAGGTAATCCAGGCCCCAGTTGTCGGACGCATAACGCGCAGCGTCGGTGATGTGGTTGTGCTTGAGGGCGATCTTGCCGTCGACGCTGTGGATCAACTCCAGCATGCGCGATACCGGGTTAACCCCGGATTCTGGCTCGGACGAGTGAGCGGACACGCCGGTGACGGTCAGCTTGACGTCTTTGCCATCGACCTTGGCGGCCACTTCAAAATCACCACCGTTGCGCTTGGCGTATTCAGTGCCGGCTTTTTGCAGGCTGGCGGCCAATTCGGCAGGTTTGTCGCTGACAAAAGTAGCCACCGACGCCGACGGAATCTGATTGGTGGCCATGCCGCCGGTCATCGCGATGATTTCCGCGCCTTTGCCTTCACCCTGGCGGCGCGGGAACGTCGCCATCACTGTGCCGTAGCCTTTCTCGGCAATCACCACCGGGTAGCCGCCATCCAGCGCCAGGTTGTACGGCGGGGTCGGATTTTTTTCGAAGTAGTAAGGGATCGCGTCGCCGGAGGTTTCTTCGGTGGTGTCCACCAGCAGCTTGAAGGTGCGCGCCAGCGGCAGCTTCTCTTCCTTGATCACTTTCATGGCGTACATGGCTACCACGATGCCGTTCTTGTCATCCTCGGTGCCACGGCCGTACATGCGGTCGCCGATCAGCGTGACCTTGAACGGATCGAGCTTGGTGCCATCTTTCAGCACCCAGTTTTCCGGCGTTACCGGCACCACATCGGCGTGGGCGTGGATGCCGACCACTTCATCGCCGCTGCCTTGCAGGGAGATTTCGTAGACGCGGTTGTCGATGTTGCGAAAGTTCAGGTCAAAGGCCTTGGCCAGGTCCTGGATCTTCCCGGCGATCTTGAGGAATTCCGGGTTTTTGTACTGGGGCAAACCGTCGACGTTAAAGGTCGGGATTTCCACCAGCTCGCGCAGGGTTTCGGTGGCGGCCTTGCCGTATTTCACCCGGGTGTAGAGGCCGAGCAGACGATTGATTTCGTTCTGTTGGTCGGCGCTCAGGGTTTTGTTGTCGAGGAAGGTCTTGATCGCCGGGCCGACATCGCCGGTCTTGCCCAGGTCGCCCTTGGCCACGGCACTGAGGAAACCACGAAAATCGGTGACAGACGTTTCGTTGAAACTCTTGAGAATCGCCGTGCTCTGGTCAGGGGTGATGTTGGCGAAGGCGGGGCTGGTGATGGCCGAGAGGCTCGCCGCGAACAGGGTGGCCGCCGCCAGTTGCTTGAGTGGAAAGTGCATTGAGAGACGCATTCCTTTGCAGGTAGTGAGTAGGAAGTTTCTGATCGAATTGTCAGAAACATTTCCACACACTACCACTACACAGGTGCCCTTGGTCAATGCTGGCCAGGATGCGGTTCTGGGTACTCTTCGGTCACGTTCAAGGCTCTAGCATAGGGGCCATCCCACAATTGCTGATGCAATTGCCCGACACGTTTGGCCATCGCTTCGCTGTGCATGACCACTTCCAGGTTGCGCGAATTATCCAGGTACCCCCCCAGCCAGTTGCTGGTGCCGATCCAGGCGACCTGCCCGTCGATCTCCATGGTCTTGCTGTGGATCACCCGCGCGTAGGGGATAAACCCTTGCTTGGCTTGCGGCAGAGTGACGATTTTGATTTGGACGTTGGGCAGCACTGCCAGGCTCTTGAGGTAGGGCAGTTCCCGCTTGTCGGTGTTCCAGTTGGACACCATCAGCTTGACCGACACCCCACGCGCCGCCGCGGCGCGCACGGCGTTGTCGATCACTGCGTAGTACGGACGGGTCTTGTCCGGGCCGTAGGAAAGCGGCGCGTAATCCAGCAGTTGCACACGCACTTCCTGTTTGGCTTCGCCCAGCAACCGTGGCAGTTCCAGCTGTGAATCGCCGACGCCTGGCGGGTTGTAGCGGTGCGGACTGGCGACCAGGTAGTTGCCGGTGCGCGGTGGCTCCTGGCTCGCGGCAGGCAGCGGCACCGGTTGGTTGTCGGTCAGCGCTTGCTGGGCGTTCCAGTCTTGCTCGAAGACCGCCTGCACCTGGCCCACCACGGCTGCATCACTGATACGCAACCCGGTTTCGTGAATATGTTCCAGCGAGCGCCAATCGAAGTTCTGACTGCCGATAAATGCCTGCTTGCCATCCACCACCATGTATTTGGCGTGGATGATGCCACCGCTCACACGGGCGTAGGGCAATACGCGAAAGGTCAGGTTGGGGATCGCGCGCAAGCGCTCAAGCGTGGTCGGTTCCGACAGCTTCAAACCCTTTTCTTCCAGCAGAAAGCGAATCTTCACACCGCGTTTGCCGGCGGCTTCCAGGCGTTCGATCACGTGGTCCATCACCGAGCCCGGGTGGTCGGCGGCGTAGAACTGGCCAATATCAATGCGGCGCTTGGCACCGTCGAAGAGTTCGCTCCATACCGGGCCGGGCTGGCGCAAGTCGTCTGTGCCGAGGGCGGTATCCACCGGCACCGTGTGCACCAGCTCAAACCCTGGAATCGAAAAGTCCGCCTGGACCAGCGGACTTATCAGCACGCCAGCCAGGCCTGCAACACGCAACTTCAAGGAAACGGACATAGGGATTCCTGTCACAAAAGAAAGCGGGCGCATTGCGCGCCCGCGGGTACGTCTACGCCGTGCGGCTGTGCAAGGGCGTTGGCACCAGGTGTGGTACTTCACTCTGCACGCGCGCGCCGGTGGCGGCGCGGATCAGCAGGATCTTCAGCTGGTCGTTGATGCGCTCCAGGCTGTCCTGGAAGAAGTTATGGAACACCACGCAGAACAGCGCGATGGCGATCCCCAGGCCGGTGGCAAACAGTGCCGTGCCGATGCCACCGGAGATCTGCCCTGGATCGGACACACCCGCCGTGGCCAGCGCCTTGAACGTGTCGATGATGCCGAGAATGGTGCCCAGCAAGCCCAACAGCGGGGCGGCAGTGGTGATGGTCTCGATGATCCACAGGCTGCGTGCCAGCGGTGCGCGGGTGGTCAGGTACTGGGTTTCGATGACGTCATCCAGGTCTTTGCGCGACCCCTGCGACGCTTTCTGTGCCAGGACCGGCAACACCATGTTCAGCGGTAGGCTGTCGCGGCGTTTCAGGTCTTGCGGCAAGTCGCGCTCGCTGTGCACGTGGGCGCCGAGCACGTCGGTCAGCGCTCGGGCCTGGCGGCGTACGTAGGCGAAGTAGATACCGCGCTCGATGGTGATAAAGATGGCGATGGCCATCGCGGCATACATCACATAAAAGGTGATGTCGTGGAGCAGGTTCATGTCCATGTTCAATTACCTCGCCGTTAGAAATTGGCTTCCAGGGAAACCGTCACAGTGCGCTCCAGGCCCACGATGTAGGCCGGGTCGCCATCGCGGAAGCCGCCGTAGGTGGCCGCGTTGGTCTTGGTGGTGTACACGCCGTCCAGGTACTTCTTGTCGAACAGGTTGTCGACGTTCAGGCGCAGGGTCGCGTCCTTGACCACCTTCTTGTCCACCGGCAGGTAGATACCGGCGCCGGCGTTGAATACGGTGCGGCCGGAGATGGCTTCATCGTTGGTCAGGTCGCCGTAGAGCTTGCTGGTGTACTTGCCGCCGAAGGTGCCGTAGAAGCGGCCATCGTCGTAACCGATGTTGGCCGCCAGCATGTTTTTCGGCACGTTGGCGAACTGCTTGCCGCTGGTCGGCAAGAGGATGGCCCGGCCCGCGTTGTAGACGGTCAGGTCGTCCTGCTGTTCGGCCTTGGTGTAGGTGTAGGAGGTGTAGTAGTTGAAGTGGTTGGGCAGCAGGCCACTCCACTCCAGCTCCAGGCCACTGTTGTTGACGGAACCGGCGTTGATGTCGGCAAAGTCACCGTTGATGTCGCGCGACGACACCTGGCGGTCCTTGAACTGCATGTAGAACAAGGTGGCGGCCACGGTCATGTCTTCATCGGTGTAGCGCCAGCCCAACTCGTGGTTCCAGCTGGTTTCCGGCTTGGCATCGATGGAGCCGGCGCCCTTGTCGTACAGCACGTAGTTCTGCGGGATGCGCATGTTGCGCGACAGGCTGTAGAACAACTGGTCGCGTTCATCCAGCTGGTATTTAAGGCCGACGTTGGGCAGCAGTTTGTTGTAGGTCTGGTTACGTTTTTCCGCCTGTTCGGTGAGGCTGCCGTGGTTGGTGCCGTCACGCTTGACGTTCATGTAGGCCAGGCCGGCCACCAGGGTCCAGTCCGGGTTGAGGTACCAGGTGTCCTGGGCCCAGACCTTCTGTGCCGGGGTGACGGTGAAGCGGTCGCGGCCCTGGACGGTATTGCCGTTGGCATCGACCACGGCGTCGTTGGAGTCCGGCCAGGTGTCGACGGGTTTGCCGCTGGCCTTGAGCGCAATGAAGGGTTGGGTCTGGCTCTGGCGTGCGCGCTCGTACCAGTAGCCCACTTGCACGCTGTGATCGCCCAGGTCCCAGTTCAGCTTGGTGGTGATGCCCGGACGCCAGGTCTGCGTGCGTGAAGGGCGGTAGTACACGCCACTGTTCGGGGTGCCGTCCGCGTTGTACTGGGCGCCGGTGGGCAGGTTGCCCAGGTCGAACACGCCGCCCTGGTTCGAGCCGCGGTTCAGTGCATAGCTGGACGCGCCGACGCCACTGCCGTTACCCCAGTAGTAATACGGAATCACCGACAGCGCGAGGTTGTCTGCCAGTTTGAACTGGGTGTTGAGCACGGCGGTGAACGTCTGGAAAGGATTCTGCGCCAGGGCGTAATAACTGTTGTACTTGCCGTTGCTGCCCACGGTCGGCGTGGCCGGGTAGGGATCGTATTTGCGGCCGTTCTGCTGGTATTGGGCCTTGGTCAGTTGGCTGTAACTGTTGTTGTCCTGCTCGTGGTACTTGAGGATCAGGTTGGCGGTGTTGCCATCGCCTGCATCGAAGAAGCTGTTCCACTCCACTTTGTCCGCGCGCACGGCGCCCGAGCCACGCCACATCTGGCCTTCGGTATGGGACGCCGACAGCCAGTTGCTCAGGCCATTGATCTCGCCGGTGTTGAGGCGGGCGAAGGTCTTGCGCGTGGCGTTGCTGCCCATGACCTGCTTGACGAACGCACCGGTTTCCTTGGTCGGGCGAATGGTCACGATGCCGATGTTGCCGCCGCTGGAACCAATGTGCGGGCCGTCGGCTTCGGCCGAGCCCTGGGTGACGAAGATCTGCTCGATGTTTTCCGGGTCGCCCAGCAAGTTGGAGTACAGCGCGTAGTTGCCAGAGTCGTTGATCGGCATGCCGTCCACCGACATGCCCACCTGGTCGGAGTTGAGGCCGCGCATGGTGAAGCGGAAGCCCGACAGGCCGGTGGCGTCTTCGCTGGAGATGTTCAAGCCTGGGGTGTACTTGAGCTTGTCCACGGCGTTGCCGGTGGCGGTCTGTTTATCCAGCGCCTCCTTGGTGACGGTGGAGCGGCCCTTGATGCTTTCTTCCTGCACCATGTAGCCGCCACCTGCCGTGGCCTTGCCCTGGACCCCAATGGTCCCGACGTCGCTGTCGCGGGTGTCGGCCATGACCATGCCATGGCCCATGCTTGCGGCAACGAGTGCCAGATGAATCCGTGTGAACCTCATCACTGTCGTCCTGGTGTCGGGTGCTTATTGCACGCTGTAGTTGAAGGTGGCGGTGAAGCGCTGCTCATTGCGCCCCCCGAAGGCTTGCTCGGGGAACGGCTTGACTTGCTTGATACGGCGCAAGCTGTTGGTAGCGGCCCGGTTGAGCAACATGCTCGAGGCCTGGGTCTGCAAGCCGGAATCGAGAACCCGGCCCTGACGGTCTACCAGCAGCCAGACCACCACCTCGCCGGTTGGGCGTTCGAGGGAGGCCTGGCGTCCGGTGGGGTACTGCTTGTAGGTGTCCAACTCGTTGCGCAAACCTTTGAGGTAACCGCCTTCCAGGGCTTGGCCATCGACCTTGGGCGGAGCGGGCGGCGCCGGTGTCGGTGCAACCTGGGCGACAGCCGTCGGTGCGGGTTTGGCCGCGACCGGTGGCGGCGTGGGCGAAGGTGCGGGCTTGGCCACCACCGGCTTGGGCAGCGGTTTTGGCTTGGGCTTGGGCTCAGGTTTTGGCAGCGGTTTGGGCGGTGGTGGAGGCGGGGCGGGCTCGGCCTCTTCATCCTCGATGACCGGCGGTGGTGGCGCTTGTTCCACCACCGGCTGAGGGATCACTTCCGGCTCTGGCTCGACCAGCGCCAACTCCACCGCCGACTCGTCATAGACGGGCTCGACCTTCAACGTCTGGGACTGGATTCCCAGTGCAATCAGCACCAGGGCGATCAGGGCCGGCACACTGCCCAGCAGCTGACGCGCACGGAACAGGGCGTACATGATCAGGACTTGCGCGTGGCGATGGACACAGAGGTAAAGCCACCCAGACGCAGGGTGTCCATCACCTCCACCAGGCGCGAAACTTCGACGCCTTTGTCGCTGTTAACGATGATGGTCGACTTGGTGTCGGGCTTTTCTGCGGCTTTCAATGCCGGCACCAGCGCATCGACCGTGAGGTCTTTGCCATCGAGCTGCAACTGACCTTCCAGGCCCAGGGTCAGGATGAATTTGTTCTGTGGCTTGAGCTGTTGCGAACTGCTGGCACTCGGCAGTTGGGTCTTCATGCCGAGGGCCGGAATCACGTTCAGGCTCACGAGTACGAAAAACACCAGGAGGAACATCATCACGTCGATCATCGGGATCAGTTCGATGTGCGCCTTGCGTTTTTTCGGTTCGTCCCAGGTTCTCATTCCGTTACCCCGTTATTGAATTAGGGGCGACACGCTAACAACCAAAAATGACCGATTGGTTAACTTTTATTGACGTTTTAAGCGCTCTAGGATGCGTCTTACAGAAGACTCGTCAGTCATTTTAGTGACGTAACAGAATTGAAACCCGGCGGGGCCATTCTCGAAAACTTTACATCGAGGCCCCCCAAAAATGCGTAGTGAACTGCCACAGTTGTCCACCCCGCGACTGTTAATGCGCGCACTGGAAAACCACCAGGCCGAGACGTTGTGCGCCCTCGCCAACGGCCCGAAGATCGCCGATAACACTGCGAGTATCCCGTCGCCCTACACCCTGGAAACGGCGCTGGATTTTATCGCGGGCATGCAGGCGAAATTTCGCTCGGTAGGGCTGTTGAGCCTCGGTGTGCATGTGCGCGACACCGGCGCGTTGATCGGTATCGCCAGCTTGCGCATCAATGCGACCCATCACTATGGGCACCTTGGCGGCTGGACGGCGGCAGATGCGCGCAACCTGGGGTACGCGACCGAGGCGGCGACCGCGCTGATGGACCACGGCTTCGCCGACCTCGGCCTTCATCGTGTGGGCAGCCAGTGCTTCAGTCGCAACAAGGCGTCGGCACGGGTCATGGAGAAGATCGGCCTGCAGTACGAGGGCTGCCTGCGCGGGGCATTTCTCAAGAACGGCGTGCATGAAGACATGCTGGTGTTCGCCACGCTGCGTGAGGATTGGGAGTGTCGGCGGTGAGGGGCGAGGTTGATCAGGGCCGGCGTCGGGTACTCGCCGGGCTGGCCGTTGCGACCACCTTTTCGATCCTCAGCCCATTCGCCCGCAGTGCCGGGGTGGACTATCCATTCACCCTGGGCGTGGCTTCCGGGGACCCGTTGCCGGATGGTTTTGTGATCTGGACGCGCCTGGCGCCGCTGTTCAATGCCGCCAATGGCCATGGTGGGCTGAGCCGCACGGTGCCGGTGCGTTGGCGGGTCGCCAGCGATGCCGCGATGACCCGCGTGGTGCGCCAGGGTGAGGTCATGGCCAGCGAGCGATGGGCGCACTCGGTGCATGTGGAGGTGGCGGGGCTGCAGCCGGGCAGGCCGTACTGGTATCAGTTCGAAGGGCTCGGCGCGCAAAGCCCGGTGGGGCAGTCGCGCACGGCGCCGGCCTTGGATGCCATGCCGTCGGCGCGCTTGGGGTTTGTCTCGTGCTCGCATTGGGAGCGAGGTTATTTCAGTGCGTATCGCCACCTGGCGCAGGAACAGCCTGACCTGGTGTTTTTTCTGGGCGACTACATCTACGACAGTTCCTACGCGGTGGGCTCGGGCAAGATCATTCGCCCCCATGGCAGCGGCAATGCGGTGAGCTTGAGTGACTACCGCAACCGCTATGCCCTGTACAAAACCGACCCGGACCTGCAAGCCTTGCACGCCGTAGCCCCCAGCGTCGCGACCTGGGACGATCACGAAGTGCAGAACGACTACGCCAACCGCTGGTCCCAGGACCCGAAGATCCCGGTCGGGCAATTTCTGCAACAGCGGGCTGCGGCTTACCAGGCCTATTACGAACATATGCCGCTGCGTGTCAGCAGTGTGCCCAAAGGGCCGGACATGCGCATTTATCGGCGCCTGGACTACGGTCGGTTGGCTCGTTTCCATGTGCTGGACGGCCGACAGTACCGCTCCGAACAACCCTGTATTTTGGCCAATGGCAGCCATCAGGGGCACATCGCCGATAACCTCTGCCACGACTTGCGCGACCCCGGTCGCACGATGCTCGGTTGGCAGCAAGAGGCCTGGTTGGATCAGGGCTTTGCCCAGTCGAAGGCGCAGTGGAATGTTATCGCCCAGGACCTGCTGGTAGCGCCGCTGACCCAGCGTGACTTGACCAGCCACACGCCGGGGCGCTGGACCGATGGCTGGGACGGCTACATGGCCAACCGCTCACGGATGCTGGCGTCCATCGTGCGCAATCGGGTTGACAACCCAGTGTTCTGGGGCGGCGATATCCATTCGTTCTGGGTGACGGATGTGCATGCCGATGGCAATAATCCGGATTCGCCCGTGGTCGCCACGGAGTTCGTCGGTACGTCAGTGACGTCGGATGGGCCGCCCTTCAAGGCGTTCAGCAAGGTCCTGCCGCTCAACCCCCATGTGAAGTTTTTCGACAGTCGTCAGCGCGGGTATGTATCGGTGGAAGTGGATGAGCACCAGATGCTCACTCAGTTGCGGGTGATCACCGACCCGCGTGATCCGGCGGCCACGGTGTCGACCCTCAAGTCGTTTGTGGTGGCGTCGGGGCGGGCGGGGGCGATGGTGGTGTAGGTGGAAAAGCCTGCTCTGGCAGGCCGGTTTCCTGTGGTGAACGGGGCACACCCGCTCACCAGGGGGCGATGTGCCGTCTCAGGCGATTTCGTAGCGCACCGACAGCGCGCCCTTTTTTTCTGAAAGGGCCAGGATGGTCACCTGGCCAAGTTCGCCCAACGTTTGCACGTGGGTGCCGCCGCAGGCATACGCGGGCAATTGGCCGAAGCCGACTTGGCGGGTGCCGTCTTCCAGGTTCATATGGCGCGGGTAGTCCGCAGCGATCCACTGGTTGACGTGATGCTGGATGGTCTCGGCCTCCATGGCTTGCGCGGCTTCGCCACGGATGAAGGTGATCTTGCCTTCGCCTGGCCAGTGATGGGCCTTGATCGGCATCCAGCCCAACGTCTCGCCCACGTTGCCGATCAAGTGTCCGGCGGAATGCAGCCGAGTGTGCAAGGCGCGACGCTGTTCATCGACCCGCGCGGTGATCGGGCCTGGTTCCAGCGGGCGGTCGACGTAGTGCACTACACGATCGGCCTCCTGGGTGACACGCAGCACAGCACTGTCACCTAGCCAACCGGTATCGAAGGGTTGCCCACCGCCCTGGGGGTGAAAAATCGTCGACTGCAGGATGACCGCAAACTGGTCCTCATGAGGGGTGCAACTCAGCACCTCAAGCTCGGCAGTCAAGTGGTCGTGGGTAAAAAACAGGCGCTCGGTCATGATCTACATCCGCATCAGGGTTCTGCCGGCAGTATAAATAGTGCGCGGATGGGTGATAATCCGCTCATCTATCAATGGACCTGTGCACCATGAGCATCAATCTACCGTTGCCGCTGCTGGGCGAAATGGCGATTTTCGTCAAAGTGGTGGAAACCGGCAGCTTCTCCGAAGCCGCCCGGCAAATGGGCGCCTCGCCATCCTCGGTGAGCCGCAGTATCTCGCGCCTGGAGAAGGCCCTGGCGACACGGTTGCTGCAACGCACCACGCGCAAGTTGCGCCTGAGCGAGGGCGGGGAAGAGGTGTTCAAGCGTTGCCAGGAGATGGTCAACGCGGCGCGCTCGGTGATGGAGATCAGCGGCCAGTTCACCCACGAAGCCGAAGGGCTGGTGCGGGTCAGCGTGCCCAAGGCGGTGGGGCGCTTTGTGGTGCACCCGCATATGCCGGAGTTTTTGCGGCGTTATCCCAAGGTGGACGTGCAGTTGATCCTGGAGGACCGACAGGTGGACCTGATCGATGACAATGTCGACCTGAGCATTCGCATCACGGACAGCCCGCCGCCGGGGTTGGTCGGCCGGCAGTTATTGCCGATCGAGCATCTGCTGTGCGCGACCCCGCAGTACTTGGCCGAGCACGGAACACCGGGCCATCCCCAGGATTTGCTTGCGCACAGTTGCATCTACCTGGGGGAAACCCCGGGGGATTCACGCTGGAAATTTCGCCAGGCTGGCAAGACGGTGACAGTCGCGGTGCGCGGACGCTACGCGGCGAACCACACTGGTGTACGGCTGGATGCGGTGTTGCAGCATCTGGGCATTGGCAGCTTGCCGTACTTTACGGCGCGGCATGCGTTGGAGGAGGGGCGGTTGGTGCAGGTGTTGCCGGGTTGGGACTTCATCGCGTCCTACCATGGCGAGGCGTGGTTGCTGCATTCGCCAACGCGGTATTTGCCACCGAAGCTGCGGGTGTTCATTGATTATCTGGTGGCGTGCATGGCGAAGGAGCCGACATTGCGCCGACAAAACGGGTAGACGCCGGCAAGCCGGCGCCTACAGGGGGAATCAGTGCTTACTCTGGTCGTCCGGCATGGCCAGCAGCTGCTTTTCCTGGTTCCAGTCGAACGGTTCGTCGTTCTGTTCGGCTTCGAAGCGACGCTCTTCCAGGGCCTGGTAAAGGTCCAGTTCCTCATCGGGCATGAAGTGCAGGCAGTCACCGCCAAAGAACCACAGCAGGTCGCGCGGGACCAGGTGGGCAATCTGCGGGTAGCGCAGGATGACCTGGCTCATCAGGTCCTGGCCCAGGTACTGGCTTTCGATCGGGTCGATCGGCAGCAAGGCGCGCAATTCGTCGAAACGCTCCAGGAACAGCGAGTGGCTTTCCTCGGGTACCTGTTCGGCTTCGCCGACGGCAACCAGGATGCTGCGCAAGTGGTCGAGCAAGACGAGATGATCGGCAACGACGTTGGACACGAGATAAGTCCTCTAAAGCAAAAACGGGCGCGAGAGTATATAGCTCCCGCGCCCGTATTTATATGACCGCTCGACTCAGCGGACTTTACCCTCAGCCTGGGTCAGTTCTTCCTTGCTGAAATCATCCACGTCGATCACCTTGCGCCGTGCGGCTTCAGCGTCACGCAGCGTCTGCGCTTCAGCCGGTTGCAGCACGCCGGCGTGCAGTGCCGCATCGATGGCGTGTTCCCCGGCCGTCGGTTTGACCTGGCCGCTCTTGAGCGCGGTGTGCAGTTTCTTCTGCAACGGATGGCTGGCGCCGAGCAGGTCGTAGGCATGTTGCAGGGCGCCTACGGGGTCTTCCGACGATTGCGGGCGGTAGCAGCCGGCCAGCAACTCTTCCAGGGTCGGGTCGCCTTTGGCACGGCCAATCACCGCCGCCACTTCGGCATCCAGCGCATCGGACGGCCCGGTATGGCGACGTCCGAACGGGAACACGATCACCCGCAACAGGCAACCCAGCACCTTGTTCGGGAAGTTGCTCAGCAGTTCATCCAGCGCACGCTCCGATTCCCCGAGGCTTTCTTCCATGGCCCAGGCGAACAACGGTTCAAGGTGGTCCGGTGAGTCGAGATCGTGATAACGCTTGAGTGCGGCCGATGCCAGGTACATATGGCTCAGCACATCACCCAGGCGTGCCGACAGGCGTTCGCGACGCTTCAGTTCGCCACCCAGCAGCATCATGCTCAGGTCGGCCAGCAGCGCGAACGCGGCAGCCTGGCGATTCAATGCGCGGAAATAACCCTGGCTCAAACGGTTGCCCGGGGCCTTCTCGAAATGACCCACCCCAAGGTTCAGTACGAGGGTGCTGGCCGCGTTGCTCACGGCAAACCCGATGTGCTGCATCAGCAGTTCGTCGAATTCCTTCAGCGCCTGGTCATGGTCCTCGCGACCGGCCAGGGCCATTTCCTTGAGCACGAACGGATGGCAACGGATCGCACCCTGACCGAAGATCATCAGGTTGCGCGACAGGATATTCGCGCCTTCCACGGTAATGAAGATCGGTGCGCCTTGCCAGTTGCGTCCCAGGTAATTGTTGGGACCCATGATGATGCCCTTGCCGCCGTGCACGTCCATCGCATGGCTGATGCACTCGCGACCGCGTTCGGTCAGGTGATACTTGAGGATCGCCGAAAGTACCGAGGGTTTTTCCCCCATGTCCACGGCATTGGCGGTCAGCATGCGCGCACTGTCCATCAGCCAGGCGTTGCCGCCGATGCGGGCCATGGCTTCCTGGATACCTTCGAACGCCGACAGGGGCACATTGAATTGTTCGCGCACCTGGGCGTATTGGCCAGTCACCAGGCTGGTGAACTTGGCCGCACCTGTGCCGACCGCAGGCAGGGAAATAGAACGGCCCACCGAGAGGCAGTTCATCAACATCATCCAGCCCTTGCCGAGCATTTCCTGGCCGCCGATGAGGAATTCCAGGGGAATGAACACGTCCTTGCCGGAGTTGGGGCCGTTCATGAACGCCGCTCCCAGGGGCAGGTGGCGACGGCCGATTTCCACGCCGGGGGTGTCGGTGGGGATCAGCGCCAGGCTGATGCCCAGGTCTTCCTCTTCACCCAAGAGATGGTCCGGGTCATGGGCCTTGAAGGCCAGGCCCAGCAGCGTCGCGACCGGGCCGAGGGTGATGTAGCGTTTTTCCCAGTTCAAGCGCAGGCCGAGGGTTTCCTTGCCTTCCCATTCCCCTTTGCAGATCACGCCGGTATCGGGCATGGCGCCGGCATCGGAGCCGGCTAGCGGGCCGGTGAGTGCAAAACAGGGGATGTCATCACCACGGGCCAGGCGTGGCAGATAGTGGTTGCGTTGTTCGTCGGTGCCGTAGTGCAGCAGCAGCTCGGCAGGGCCGAGGGAGTTGGGCACCATTACGGTGGAGGCCAGGTCACCGCTGCGGGTGGCGAGTTTCATCGCTACCTGGGAGTGGGCGTAGGCGGAGAAGCCCTTGCCGCCATATTCCTTGGGAATGATCAGGGCGAAGAAACCATGGGTCTTGATGTGCTCCCAGGCAGCGGGTGGCAGGTCCATGGCTTGGCCGATTTCCCAGTCGCTGACCATGGCGCAGAGTGCTTCGGTAGGGCCGTCGATGAACGCCTGTTCTTCTTCGGTCAGTTGCACCTTGGGGTAGGCCAGTAGCTTGTCCCAGTCGGGGCGCCCACTGAACAGCTCGCCGTCCCACCACACGGTGCCCGCGTCGATGGCATCACGCTCGGTCTCGGACATGGGCGGCAGGACTTTCTGGAACCAACTGAAGAGCGGCTTGGTGAAGTATTGGCGGCGCAGGTCGGGCAGCAGCAGGGGAGCGGCCACGGCGGCGATCAACACCCAGAAGATCAGCAGCAGCCAACCCGGTGCGTGGCTCCACGCGCCCATCGCCAGCAGGTAGACGGCAACCACACCCAACGCAGGCAGGGGGGCGACGCGGCGGTGTGCGAGGTAGGCAATGCCGACCACCAGAACCAGTATCCACAACAACAGCATATTCAATCCTCCGTGAAACCAGGGGCGAAACCA